>ERZ761602.1057-NODE-1057-length-53149-cov-4.714488_pt1 | contig 53149 bp, 55 predicted proteins | sample MGYA00512165_ERZ761602 | MGnify/ENA primary metagenome ERZ761602 (study PRJEB28899, sample SAMN02445085) | bioreactor sludge metagenome | biome: EBPR sludge; isolation source: Thorneside wastewater treatment plant | place: Australia: Brisbane, Thorneside...
CCACGGGCCCCTGCTCCAGGCACTCGCCGTCCTTCATGACGAGCAACCGGTCGCAGGTGCCGGCGGCGACGCCGAGGTCGTGGGTGATCAGCAGGATGGCGGTGCCGAAGGTCGCGCGCAGCTCCGCCATCAGCGCGAGGATCTGGGCCTGCACGGTGACGTCGAGGGCGGTGGTGGGCTCGTCGGCGATGAGCAGCGCGGGCTGGCAGAGCAGGGCCGTCGCGATCATCACCCGCTGGCGCATGCCCCCCGAGAGCTCGTGGGGGTACATGGCGAGGCGCGCGGCCGGATCGGTGATGTGCACGGCCTCGAGCAGGCGCCGGCACTCGGCCCGTGCCGCCTCCCCCGCGAGGCCCCGGTGGCGCTTCAGCACCAGGCCCATCTGCGCCCCGATCGTGAGGTAGGGATTCAGGGAGGTCATCGGGTCCTGGAAGATCATGGCGATGCGGGCGCCCCGGATCGCCCGGAGCTTGGGCTCCGGCAGGCCGATGAGCTCGCTGCCCTCGAAGCGGATGCTGCCCGCGGCCCGGCCGTTGTCGGCCAGCAGCCCGAGCACCGCCATGGCCGCCTGGGTCTTGCCCGAGCCCGACTCGCCGACGATGCCCAGCACCTCGCCGGCGCCGATGCTGAAGGAGAGGTTCCTCACCGCCTGCACCGGGCCGTCCCGGGTGGTGAAGGACACGGCGAGGTCCCGGACCTCGAGCAGGGGCGTGGTCATCGCCCGCTCCGGTCCCGGGGGTCCAGGGCGTCCCGGAGGCCGTCACCCAGGTAGTTGAAACAGAAGAGCGTGATGGCGAGGAAGACGGCGGGCACCACCAGCATCCAGGGCGCCGTCTCCATCTCGAGGGCGCCGTCGCTCACCATCACCCCCCAGGAGGTCTGCGGCTCCTGCACGCCGAGGCCGAGGAAGCTCAGGAAGGACTCCACCAGGATCACCTGGGGGATGGTCAGGGTCACGTACACCACCACCACGCCGAGCAGGTTCGGCACGATGTGCCGGAGGATGATCGGGAACGTGCGCACGCCGGCCACCCGGGCGGCCTCGACGAACTCCCGCTGCTTCAGGCCCATGGCCTGGCCCCGGACGATGCGGGCCATGTCCAGCCAGTTGATGGCGCCGATGGCCACGAAGATCAGCAGGATTTTTCGGCCGAACAGCACCATCAGCAGGATCACGAGGAACATGAAGGGCAACGCGTAGAGGAGGTCGACCATGCGCATCATCACCCGGTCGACGCGCCCGCCCAGGAAGCCCGCGGTGGCGCCCCAGGCGATGCCGATCACGAGGCTCACCAGGGTGGAGACGAGGCCGATGAGCAGGGAGAGGCGGCCGCCCACCAGGGTGCGGGTCAGCAGGTCCCGCCCCAGGGAGTCGGTGCCGAGCACGTGGGTGCCGGCCGATCCCGCGGTGAGCGGCGGCACGGCGATCTCATCCCAGTTGGGCCTGGCGTAGTCGTAGGGGCTGAGCGCCGGACCCGCGATGACCAGCACCACCAGCACCGCGAGGATCACGCCCGCCGTCATCGCCGCCCGGTTGTGGCGGAGCGTCGCCCAGGCGTCGGACCAGAGGCTGCGGGGGGCCGGCGGGATCGAGGAGATGATCGCGCCTGAAGGCGCTCCTACCGGTGTAGGAGCGCCTTCAGGCGCGATCACCTCTTCCTTACCCCCGGCCGCCCCGCTCATTCCCGGCTCCTCGGGTCGAGCCAGCCGTAGATGAGGTCCACCAGGAAGTTGAAGAGGATGATCAGGGCGCCATAGAAGACCACGATGCCGAGCACCAGGGTGTAGTCCCGGTTGAGCGCGCCGGTGACGAAGTAGCGGCCGAGTCCGGGCAGGCCGAAGATGGTCTCGATCACCACCGAGCCGGTGATGAGGCCCGCGGTGGCCGGGCCCAGGTAGGAGACCACCGGCACCAGGGCAGGCTTCAGCGCATGGCGCAGCAGGATGGTGGTCGCTGGCAGGCCCTGGGCCTTGGCCGTGCGGATGAAGTTGCTGCGCAGGACCTCGATCATGCTGCCGCGGGTCAGCCGGGCGATGTAGGCCACCTGCGTGAGCGCGAGGGTAAAAACCGGCAGCACGAGGTTGCGCCAGCCGCCCGCAAAGAAGCCGTCCAGGCCGAGGCCGCCGGCCGGCAGCCAGCCGAGGTACACCGCGAAGACCAGGATCAGCAGCGGGGCCAGCACGAAGTTGGGCACGGAGATGCCGGTCATGGCCACGGCCATGGTGCCGTAGTCGGCCGCCCGGTTCTGGCGGAGCGCCGCGAGGCTGCCGAGGCTCACCCCCACGACCACGGCGAGCAGCATGGCGAGCGCGCCGAGTTGCAGGGACACCGGGAAGCCGCTGGCGATCAGCTCGGTGACCGTGCGGTCCCGATACTGGAAAGACGGGCCAAAGTCGCCCCGGGCCAGGTTCCACAGGTAGCGCCCGAACTGCTGCCAGAGGGGTTCGTCCAGGTGGTAGGCCGCCCGCAGGTTCGCCTCCACCTCCGGTGCCAGCCGCTTCTCGCTGTCGAAGGGTCCGCCGGGCGCCATCCGCATCATGAAGAAGGTGACGGCGATCAGGATGAGCAGTGTCGGGATCGACTCGAACAGGCGACGGAGGAAGAGGCGCAGCATGGTGCGGTGCGGGCGATCAGTGCTTCAGGATGCGGAAGTGGCGGGTATGGTGGTGGTCCATGATGTTGCTGGCGTAGCCCGCCACCCAGGGCTTCACCAGCTGCTTGCTCACGTAGTAGTAGATCGGGAGGACGGGCATGTCGTCCAGCATGATCCGCTCCGCCTCCTCCAGCAGCTGCATCCGGGCCGCCGGGTCCGCCTCCCGGGACGCCTGGAGCAGCAGCGCGTCGTAGCGGGGGTTGTCGTAGGCCATGTCGTTCAGGCCGTGCTTGGACTCCAGGATCTCGGCGAAGGTGTAAGGGTCGTCGTAGTCGCCGATCCAGCCGTAGCGGAACACCTGGGTGTCGATGCGGGTCCGGCGGGTCTGCAGGAATACCTGCCACTCCTGGTTGAGGATCTCGGTCTCCATGCCCAGCACGTCGCGCCACATGGCGGCCATGGCCACGGCGAGGCGCCGGTGGTTGATCTCGGTGTTGTGCAGGAGCTGGACCCTTAGCGGCTTCTCCGCCGAGTAGCCGGCCAGGGCGTACTGGCGGCGTGCCTCCTCGTTGCGCTGTTCCTGGGTCCAGGTGGCCCAGGCGGGCTGCTGGTTCCTGTAGCCGGTGACCGGCGGCACCCAGCCGTAGGAGGCGATCTCCCCGGCGCCGGTGATCTTCTCCACCAGGATGTCCCGGTCCAGCGCCAGGGCCAGGGCCTTGCGGAGCGGGATGTTGTCCTTGAAGGGGGGCTGGCTCGTGTTGAAGCCGTAGACGTAGCTGCCGAGATAGGGGGCGATGCGGAGCTCGTCGGGCAGGTTCCGGCGCAGCCAGGGAATCTGCCGGTTCGGCACGGTCTCGGTCATGTCGAACTCGTTGGCCCGGTAGCGGTTCAGTTCCGACTCCGCGTTCTCCACCGGGTAGTACCAGACCTCGTCGATGGTGGTCTTGTCGTCCTCCCAGTAGTGGGGGTTGCGCACCAGCTGGATGTGGGACTGGACCTTCCAGGCGTTGAGCCGGTAGGCGCCGTTGCTCACCAGGTTGCCGGGCCGGGCGAACTGGTCGCCGAATTTCTCCACCGAGGGCCGGTGCACCGCGTAGGTGCTGGAGTGGGTCAGCAGGCCGAGCAGGTAGGGGGTCGGCGAGTGCAGGCGGATCTCCAGGGTGCGTTCGTCCAGAGCCCGGACGCCGAGTTTCTCCGGCGGCAGCTGCCCGTTGACCACGGCCTCCGCGTTGTCGATGGGGTAGAGGATCGCCGAATACTCGGACAGGGTGGAAGGGTCGGCGCTCCGCCGGAGGCCGAAAGCGAAATCCTCCGCCACCACGGGATCACCGTTGCTCCAGCGGCCCCGGGGTTGCAGGGTGAAGGTGTAGACCCGGCCGTCCCCGCTGACGGTCCAGCTCGCCGCCGCGCCGGGGATCAGCGTGCCGTCGGCCGCCTCCGTGACCAGGCCCTCGAAGAGGTCCCGGAGCACGTTGGACGAGGTGACGCCCTCGGCCCGGTGGGGGTCGAGGGTCTCCGGCTCGGTGCCATTGCCCTTGCGCAGGATCTGCTCGGCGGCCAGCTCCTGCCCCGTGGCGCCACCGACCTGGACCTTCGGCGGCGGCGGCGGTGCGGGCCCGTCGCCCGGCCGGCTGCAGGCGGCCAGCAGCAGGGCGCCTGCCAGGACCATCCCGGCCGGGACCCTCACCCGGCGAGGCCCGCCCGCCGGCGCCGCTTGGTCAGGTGCACGAGCAGCAGCGACACGGCCACCGGGGTCACGCCGGGGATGCGGGCTGCCTGGCCGAGGGTGCCCGGCCGGACCTGGGCCAGCTTCTGGCGGATCTCGTGGGACAGGCCCGGGATGACGGCGTAGTCCAGGTCCCCGGGCAGGGAGAGTTCGTCCTTGCCCCGGCTGCGCTCGATCTCGTCCTGCTGCCGGCGCACGTAGCCCGCGTAGCGGGCCTCGATCTCCACCTGGGCCTCGACCTGGTCGGCCAGCTCCGGATACTCGTCCGCGGCCGGCGTGCGGCGGCCGACGGCCGGGAGGGCCGTGAGCCCGGCATAGTCCAGGTCCGGCCGCTTCAGCAGCTCCAGCGCCCGGTGCTCCCGGCGCAGTGGCGGGTCGAGCGGCAGGTCGTCCGGCTGCACCCGGCAGGACTCGAGGCGCACGCGCTCGGCGGCGATGGCAGCCTGCTTGGTGGCGAAGATCCGCCAGCGGGCCTCGTCCACCAGGCCGAGCTCGCGGCCGACGGGGGTCAGGCGCTGGTCCGCGTTGTCCTCCCGCAGCAGCAGGCGGTGCTCGGCCCGGCTGGTGAACATGCGGTAGGGCTCGGTGGTGCCCCGGGTGATGAGGTCGTCCACCAGCACGCCCAGGTAGGCCTCGTCCCGGCGGGGCGACCAGGGCTCGCGGCCGGCGGCGGCGAGTGCGGCGTTGATGCCGGCGACGAGGCCCTGGGCGGCGGCCTCCTCGTAGCCCGTGGTGCCGTTGATCTGGCCGGCGAACCAGAGTCCCCGGAGGCTCTTCGTCTCGAGGGTGGACTCGAGGCCCCGCGGGTCGAAGAAGTCGTACTCGATGGCGTAGCCCGGCCGGGTGAGGTGGGCCCGCTCGAAGCCCGGGATGGTGCGCACGAAGGCCTGCTGCACGTCGAAGGGCAGGCTGGTGGAGATGCCGTTCGGGTAGAGCTCGGTGGCGTCGAGGCCCTCGGGCTCGACGAACACCTGGTGGGAGTCCTTGTCGGCGAAGCGGACGATCTTGTCTTCCACCGAGGGGCAGTAGCGGGGGCCGATGCCCTCGATCACGCCCGTGTACATCGGCGACCGGTCCAGCGCGCCGCGGATGATCTCGTGGGTTTCGGCGGTGGTGCGGGTGATGTGGCAGGGCACCTGCCGCGGGTGGTCGGCCCGGCGGCCGGTGAAGGAGAACACGGGCCGTGGCTCGTCCCCGTGCTGGACGGCCATGACGCTGAAGTCGACGGTGCGGGCGTCGATGCGGGGCGGCGTGCCGGTCTTGAGGCGGCCGACGGCGAAGGGCAGTTCGCGCAGGCGGGCGGCGAGGCCGATGGACGCCGGGTCGCCGGCGCGCCCGCCGGAGTGGTTGCTGAGCCCGACGTGGATCCGGCCCGCCAGGAAGGTGCCGACGGTGAGCACCACGGCCCGGGCGTGGAAGCTGAGGCCCGACTGGGTAACGACGCCGGTCACCCGGTCGCCCGCGACGATGAGGTCCTCGACGCCCTGCTGGAACAGCTGCAGGTTCGGCTCGGCGTCGAGTAGCGCCCGGATCGCCCGGCGGTAGAGCGCCCGGTCCGCCTGGGCGCGGGTCGCGCGCACCGCTGGTCCCTTGCTGGCGTTGAGCGTGCGGAAATGGATGCCCGCCCGGTCCGCGGCGACGGCCATGAAGCCGCCGAGCGCGTCGATTTCCCGGGTGAGGTGGCCCTTGCCGATGCCGCCGATGGCCGGGTTGCAGCTCATCTGGCCGATGGTCTCGAGGCTCTGGGTGAGCAGCAGCGTGCGGGCGCCGAGGCGCGCGGCCGCGGCGGCGGCCTCGGTGCCGGCATGGCCGCCGCCCACGACGATCACGTCGAAGTGGTTCGTGCTGCTGGCGGGGTGGCTGGGCTGGCGAGTGGGTTTCATGGGCGCGCTGGTTATGACAAGGCCGGGACCCGGAAGTGCGTCACGGATTGACCCCGGGCAGTGTGCCAGCATCCCTGCCAACAACAACCACGGCAGGCCGACGCCCGCGGGCGCAACCGGACCTGGCCGTTGCCGCCCAACAAGAACAAGAACAACAAGGCGCTGCCATGCCCGTGACCCCGGTTCCGACTGCCGTCGACAGCCCCGCCGTGCCCGGACGCGGCCGCCTGCCCGGCGAGCGCCGGGCCGCCGTGCTGTACGGCGTCTGGGCCGTCATCGCCACCCTCGCCCACGCCTCGGGTGCCGTGGTCCTGGCCGGGGGTGGCGGCCTCGTGCTCGGCCTCGGCAGCGCCCTGACCCTGGCCCTGTTCCTGGCGCTGGGATCCCTGCCCCGCACCGAGCAGCCGGAGGACCGGACCGTGCTCATGGCCCAGTCCCTCATGGGGGTGCTCTGGACGACCCTTTACACCTGGTTCGCCGGTCCGGCGCCGCTGGGTGCGGTGCTCGGCGTCGGCATGTACCTGTCGGCCGTCAGCCTGGCCCTGCCGGGGACCACCCCCGCGCTGCTGGGCCGGCTGTTGGTGACGGCCGGCGCGGCGAGCTTAGTCGCACCCGTGCTGCATCAGGTTGCCGGGGGTCCGGGCACGGCGGCGGGCCTGCTCGCCGCGCTGCTACCGAGCCTCGTGCTGGCGGTGCTGCTCGGCGTGATCTACCTGGCGGCCCGGGCGCTGGCGACGGCCCGGGACGAGCTGACCGCCCGCAACGCCGAGCTTAAGGCCGGGATCGAGCGGATCGCCCGGCGGGCCGAACGGGACCAGCTGACCAACTCCTACAACCGGCAGTCGATCCTCGAGATCATCGCCCGGGAGAAGGCCCGGGCCGACCGGGCCGGCGAGTCCCTGTGCGTGTGCCTGCTGGACATCGACCACTTCAAGGACATGAACGACCGCTTCGGCCACCAGGCCGGCGACCGGATCCTGGCCGCCTTCGCCCGCCGGGTGCGGGGCGCCCTGCGCACCATGGACGTGCTGAACAGCGGCGGCCTGCCCGCCCCGGTGGGCGCCGACCGGCTGGGCGCCGCGGGCCGCAGTGCGTTCGGCCGGGTGGGCGGGGAGGAGTTCCTCGTGCTGCTGCCCGAGACCTCGCTGCGGGGGGCCCTGCGATGTGCGGAGCGGGTCCGCAAGGCGGTGGTGCGCCGGCCTTTCGACGGGCTGCACCAGGTCACGGTATCCATCGGCATCGCGGAATACCGGCCCGGCGAGACCGTCTCGAGCCTCATCCACCGGGCCGACCAGGCCCTCTACGGCGCCAAGCACGCGGGCCGCAACCGGGTCCACTGCGCCACCGCCGACGGCGGCCCGAGCGCCATCGTCATGCCCGACCTCCTCGCCCGCTGATCGAAAAGGTACCGGATACTTAGTTATTTAGGTTCGGACGCGTCCGAACCTAAATAACTAAGTATCCGGTACCTTTCAGTAGTCGTTTCAGTAGTCGGCGCGGTCGGCGGCGGCTTGTTGCTTGAGGTCGGCGGCCAGACGGTCGCCCAGGTACCGGTCGATGAGCCCGTGCACCGCATAAATCACGGGAGTGAGGGCGAGCGCCGCCAGGAACTTGTAGGCGTAGTTCACCGTGCCGATCGCCAGGAACTGGTTGAGCGGCCACTGCTGGGGGCCGAGCACGAAGGCGATGTAGAGCACCACGAAGCTGTCGACGAACTGGGACACCAGCGTGGACCCGGTGGCCCGGAGCCAGATCAGCCGTTCTCCCGTCACCTGGCGGATCCGGTGGAAGATGGCGACGTCCAGCAGCTGCCCGATCAGGAACGCCACCAGGGACCCGACGATCACCCACATCCCCTGCCCGTAGATGGCGGCAAAGGCCGTCTGCAGGTTGTCCACCCCCTGCGGCTGGAACGACGTGACCCACCAGTCCGCTGGCGCCAGCTCGATGACCACGAAGGCAATGAGGAAGGCATAGGAGATCAGGGCCACCGCCAGGAAGGACAGGAACCGCACCCCGCTCCGGCCGTAGTACTCATTCACCACGTCGGTCATCACGAACACCACTGGCCAGAGGATGACCCCCGCCGTGAAGTTCAGCGTGCCCGTCTGGCCGAACAGCGACCAGTTGAACGGCTCGAGCCCCAGCGTGGTCTCGACCGCGAAGATCTTGATGCCGATGAACTCGGCCAGGATCGCGTTGGCCACGAAGATGCCCGCCAGGACGACGAACAGGCGGGCGGCGCGGTGAGTGGTGACGTTCATGGCCGGGAGTCTACCGCCAAGCTCCCAGGCGGTTGCCCGGAGCGCTCAGGACGAGGCGCCATGCCGTGCCATCCAGCCAGGCATGGCGCCCCACCCGTCAGTGCAACCAGGTTGGGGGCACTACCGGCCGCCGAAATACAGCCTCACGCCCGCGGAGATCTCCCGTGAGTCACTGCCAAACTCGGTGCCAAGGCCGGCGGCAAAGGTCTCGTTGAAGCTGTAGAGGGCTTCGATTGACACCGTCGTCTCGTCCGCACCACTGCCCAGATCGACGTAGTTGAGAAAGCCGCTCAGTTCGACCTGCTCGGTCAACATGGCCCGTACGCCGGTCGACAGCCCGTAACCGCTTTCGTCCGCGCTGCCAAACCCGTCGACATCGACTTCGGCGTCCACGTACGAAATGCGGCCAACGAAGTCCACGGTATTGGAGAGCGGATAGTTGACGCCGGCCCCGAAAGTGAGGACGTCGTAATCGACATCGACATCAAAGACCTCCAGTTCCGCCATCCCGTAGCTGGCGAACAGGTGGACCATGTCCGCGACGGCCACGGAGCCACCGATGCCAATGCCGTCGCCATCCGGATCTTCCCCGAGCAACCCGTCATCGTCGATCTCCGTATTCACGTACGCGATATCCACGTACGTGTAACGAGGACCGGCGGCCGCTGCCGCGGCTTGCGGGATGGCCGAAGTCGCCAGAAGGAAGCTGGCGGCCAGGTAGCTTACGCGAGTGGAATTGTCCAAGACGGATACCCCCAATGGTGAACAGGAACGGACGAATTGCCGGCGCTCCCCACGCGCTGCCGCCGAAGGAGCTTAGCGTCGGACACCATCCCGTGGGAAGGATCCTCACTTTCCGATGCAGAACGACCCAAAAATCCTCCCCAGCAAATCGTCGCTCGAAAACTCCCCGGTGATCTCCGCCAGGGCCTCCTGGGCTGCCCGCAGTTCCTCCGCCAGGAGCTCCCCCGCCCGCTCCTGCTCGAGGCGCTCCCGCCCGGCCTCGAAGTGCGCCCGGGCCCGGCGGATGCTGTCGAGATGGCGCTGGCGGGCGATCACCGTGCCCTCGCCCGGGTCCGCGTAGCCCACGCGGGACTTGATGAGCCGGCGCAGGTCGTCGAGGCCCGCGCCCGTCAGGGCCGAAAGCCGCACCACCGGAGGGCTCGCGCCCGGGTCGCTGCCCGCCGCCTCCCCCGTCAGGTCGATCTTGTTCCGGACCAGGATCACCGGTACGCCCGCCGGCACCTCAGCCAACAGCGTCGTCCCGGGATCGCCGGCCGCCGCGTCCACCACCACCAGCGCCAGATCCGCCACCTGCAGCTCGCCCCGGGTCCGCTGCACGCCTTCCCGTTCGACCACGTCGCTGGTGTCGCGCAGCCCGGCCGTGTCGATGAGGTGCACCGGCAGCCCGTCGATGTCGAGCCGCTCCCGCACCAGGTCCCGGGTGGTGCCCGGCACCTCGGTGACGATCGCCGCCGCGTAGCCCGCCAGCCGGTTCAGCAGGCTCGACTTGCCGCTGTTCGGCCGGCCCGCCAGCACCACGTGGATGCCGTCCCGGAGCAGCCGCCCCTGCCGGGCACTGGCCTCGATGCAGTCGAACCCGGCGGCGGCCGCGTCGAGGCGCCGGCGCAGTTCGCCGACGGACAGGAAGTCGACCTCCTCCTCGGGGAAGTCGATGGCCGCCTCCACGTACATCCGGAGCGCGGTGAGGTGCTCGTTGAGGGCGAGGATTGCGGCGGAGAACTCGCCCGCGAGTGAACGGCGCGCCGCCCGGGCCGCGGCCCGGGAGCCAGCGGCGATGAGGTCCGCCACCGCCTCCGCCTGCAGCAGGTCCAGCTTGTCGTTGAGGAAGGCCCGCTCGGAGAACTCCCCCGGCGCGGCAAGCATGGCACCGAGCCCGAGGACCCGCTCCACCAGCATCTCCAGCAGGACGGGCCCGCCGTGGGCCTGCAGTTCCAGGACGTCCTCGCCGGTGAAGGAATGGGGCGCAGGGAAGAAGATGGCGAGACCCGTGTCGAGCACCTGCCCGTCGACATCGCGGAAGTCCGCGAGGGTCGCCACCCGGGGCGAGGGGCAGCCGCCCAGTATCGCGACGGCGATGCCCGGCACCCCAGGCCCCGACACCCGCACGATGCCCACCCCGCCCCGCCCGGACGGCGTGGCGCGGGCGACGATGGTGGTTCCGGGCGGCGAACTCATGGCACCCGGCGCGCCGCGCGGCTCAGTCGGCGCCCAGCACCTTGTTGATGCGCCACTGCTGGGCCATGGACAGCACCGAGTTGGTCAGCCAGTAAAGCACGAGGCCGGCCGGGAAGAAGGCGAAGAAACCGGTGAAGACGATGGGCATGATCTGCATCATCTTCGCCTGCACCGGGTCCGGCGGCGGCGGGTTCAGCTTCTGCTGGAACCACATGGCCGCGCCCATCAGCAGGGGCAGGATGAAGAACGGGTCCCGGGACGAGAGGTCGGTGATCCACAGGGCAAAGGGGGCCTGGCGCATCTCCACGCTTTCCAGCAGCACCCAGTAGAAGGCAATGAAGAAGGGGATCTGCACCAGCATCGGCAGGCAGCCGGCGGCCGGGTTGATCTTCTCCTTCTTGTAGAGCTCCATGAGCGCCTGGCTCATGGCCTGCCGGTCGTCCTTGTAGCGCTCCTGCAGGGCCTTCATCCGGGGCTGCAGCTTGCGCATGCCTGCCATGGACCGGCCGCTGGTCTCGCTGAGCTTGTAGAAGACCAGCTTGATCAGGAAGGTCACGATGATGATGGTGAGGCCCCAGTTGCCGACGAAGCGGTGCACGTTGTCGAGCAGCCAGAACATGGGCTGGGCGAGCAGCGTCAGGCGCCCGTAGTCCACGGTCAGCTCCAGGCCCGGCGCGACTTCCTCCAGCTGCTTCTGCACCTTGGGGCCGACGAACAGGCGCGAGGTGTAGGTCTCCGCGCTGCCCGGCGCGACGGTCTTCAGGGGGCCGATGGCGCTCACGAGGAAGCGGCCGTCGGCGAAGGTGCCGGCGTAGTTCCAGGTCTCGTCAACTGGCGGGACCGCCGCGGCCAGGAAGTGGTGCTGGATGGCGGCGAGCCATCCCCGGCTCACCGACTGGCTGAAGGGCTGGGTGGCCAGTTCCTCCACATCCAGCTTCTGGTAGCTGTCCCCGTCGTAGGTGACCGGCCCGTTGAAGGAGTAGGTCTCCACGTCGAACATGCTCTGGTCCGGCGGGCTGTAGAGCCGCTGGATCTGCAGGTACTCGGCTGCCTCGTAGGGCTGGGTCCCCTGGTTCTCGACCCGGTACTCGAGGTCGATCTGGAACTGGTTGCGCCGGAAGGTGTAGGTCTTGGTCACCAGGACGCCGGTCGGGCTCTCCCAGCGCAGGGGGACGGTGAGCTCGTCGGCCCCGGCCGCGAGCGCGAATGCGGCGCCGGGCGCCGAGAACGTCGCCAGGTGATTGGGCTCCGGCTGCTCGCCGGCGGCCCGGAGGCCACCCTGGACGGCGAAGAAGCGGGCCGGGTCCGGTGAGAGCAGCTCCACGGGCACGTCCGGCTGGTCCTTGTGCACCGGGTAAGTGGGCAACCGGGCATCGACGAGCTGGCCGCCCACGGGGTCGATGGCCAGGTCGAGCACGTCGGTGGTCACGCGGATCAGCGGGGTGGCGACGGGCGCGGCCTCGACCGCGGCGGCCGGCGCGTTGGGCAGGGCGGGCGGCGCGGCCGTGTTGCCGGCGAGCGGCGGCAGGCTGGGCGGGGCGGCTGGCAGGGGCGTAGGTCCCGGGGCGGCGTTGCCCGTGGCCACGTCGGCGACCGGGGGCGGCGCGAAGGTCTGCTGCCAGGTCTGCACGGTGAGCCAGACCAGCATGAGCAGGCCGACCCAGAGGAATATTCGCAGGTTGTCCATGGTCACGCGCCGCTGCTTCCTGTGGCTGGGGCCCCGCCGGTGGCGATCCGGCCCCAGTGTTGTTCGAGGCTCCGGGTGCGCTCCCGGGCGAGCACCACCAGGTCGACCGGCGGCAGCGCCGCCACCTGATGGCGAAAGCTCTCGCGGATCAGCCGGCGGAGCCGGTTGCGGCCCACCGCGAGCCGGACCTTCTGCCTTGAGATGGCGAAACCGAGCCGGGCGTTCGCGCCGTCCGTCGGCACGAAGAGAATCGTGAAGAAACGATCCGCGGAGCGCCGGCCGTTCTTGAAGACATTATCAAAGTCCGCCTTGTGCAGCAGGCGCAGCTGCCGCGGGAATGTGTACCGAAAGGTGGTAGCGGGGCAGCTCGGGGGCGCAGCGATCGCGATGGTCCGTGCTGGCCAGGACGCGCGTCTTCAGACCGTGAGGCGCGCGCGACCCTTGGCCCGGCGACGCTTCAGCACCAGGCGACCGCCGCGGGTGGCCATGCGCGCGCGGAAACCGTGGCTGCGGGCGCGCTTGAGCTTGCTGGGCTGATAGGTTCTTTTCATGGAGAAATTCGCCGGAAAACAAAAGGATGGGTCGGCAGGAGGGCGGAAAGGTTAAGGAGCCGCCCTGCCGGTGTCAATAGTGAGGCGCCTGCGTTGGGGCCTGTGGATAAGTTCCTCCCGGCACGGTTAGACTGCCACCCTCCCCTGTTTCCACAAACCCTAACCATCTTCCCCCGGGGTGGAGCCGTGCAGTCTTCTCTCTGGGCCCGCTGCGTTCAGCAACTGCGGGCCGATTTGCCCGAGCAGCAGTTCAATACCTGGATCCGGCCCCTGCAGGCACTGGAGGAGCCGAACCTGCTGCGCCTGCTGGCGCCGAACCGGTTCGTGGTGGACTGGGTCAACGGCAACTGCCTCGGTCGCATCACGGACTTCCTCCAGGAGAGCCCGGGCATGGGGGTGCAGGTGGAGGTCGGCAGCCTCAGCAACCTGCAGCGGACCCCGGTGCCGCTGGGTGCCAAGGCCCGGACGGTGCCCGCCAGCATCGGCGGCAAGCTGAACCCGGAGTACACCTTCGACAAGTTCGTCGAGGGCAAGAGCAACCAGATGGCCCGTGCCGCGGCCCTCCAGGTGGCGAGCAATCCCGGTCGGGGCTACAACCCGCTGTTCATCTACGGGGGCGTCGGCCTCGGCAAGACCCACCTGATGCAGGGCGTGGGCCACACGATCCTGGCCGCCCGGCCCGAAGCGCGCGTGGCCTACGTCCACTCGGAGCAGTTCGTCGGCGACATGGTCCGCGCGCTGCAACACAATACGATCAATGACTTCAAGGCCGCCTACCGGTCCCTGGACGCCCTGCTGATCGATGACATCCAGTTCTTCGCCAACAAGGAGCGGTCCCAGGAGGAGTTCTTCCATACCTTCAATGCCCTCCTGGAGGAGCAGCGCCAGGTCATCCTGACCTGCGACCGTTATCCCAAGGAAGTCAATGGGTTAGAGGAGCGGCTGAAATCCCGCTTCGGCTGGGGCCTGACGGTGTCGATCGACCCGCCGGAGCTCGAGACCAGCGTGGCCATCCTCATGAGCAAGGCGGCGGCGGCCCACAAGGAGCTGCCCGAGGAGGTCGCCTTCTTCATCGCCCAGCGCATCCGCTCCAACGTGCGGGAGCTCGAGGGGGCGCTGCACCGGGTGGTGGCCAATTCCACCTTCACCGGCCGGCCGATCACCCTGGACTTTGCCAAGGATGCCCTGCGGGACCTCCTCGCCCTGCAGGACCGGCTCGTTACCATCGAGAACATCCAGAAGACCGTGGCCGAGTACAGCAAGGTGCGCGTGGCGGACCTGCTCTCGAAGCGGCGCAACCGGTCGATCACCCGGCCCCGGCAGATCGCCATGAGTCTCGCGAAGGAGCTGACCAACCACAGCCTGCCGGAGATCGGCGACCAGTTCGGCGGGCGCGATCACACCACCGTGCTGCATGCCTGCCGGCGGGTGAAGCTGCTTCGCGAGACGGAGGCGCGGGTGCGCGAGGATTACCAGAACCTGATCCGGATCCTCACGGCCTGAGCCGGTCCGCGGCCTGTGCACAGGCAGGGGGTATAGCCGGGCAGTCGTCGTGCATGGCCTGTGGACAAAACGGCGCGGGCCGGGCACCCACAGGTTTCGCACAGGTGCTACATTGTCGCTCCGCGGAGGAACGCACAGGCCAACTGGGCCGAAAAGCCCGGTAATTTACGGGCGGGATGCCTGTCATCAACAGGCAGGGCCGTCCCTAATAACTACTATCAAGTGCAAGCTTTCCAAGAACAGTAATTGAAGAAGTCCGTAGTACAGGGTGATCCGACGATGAAGTTCACGACGTCACGCTCAACGCTCCTGAAGCCGATCCAGGCCGTCATCGGCGTGGTGGAACGGCGTCAGACGATGCCGATCCTGGCGAACGTGCTCCTGGTGGTGCGCGGCCAGGAGCTCGCGGTCACGGCGACGGATCTCGAGGTGGAACTCGTGGCGCGCGTGGCGCTCGACAAGGCCGACGCGGGGGGTGAGGTGACGGTTCCGGGTCGCAAGCTCCTGGACATCTGCCGGGCGTTGCCGGACGACGCGAATGTGCAGGTACAGCTCGATGGCGACCGCCTCATCGTGAAGTCAGGCCGCTCCCGCTTCGTGTTGGGCACGCTGCCCGCGGCGGAGTTCCCGCTGGTCGACGAGGTCGAGCCCGTGCAGAGCGTGCAGCTGACCCAGGCGGACTTGCGCATGCTGCTCGAGAAGACCCATTTCGCCATGGCCCAGCAGGACGTGCGCTATTACCTGAATGGCATGCTGCTGGAGACGGGCAAGAAGCTGGTCCGGGCCGTGGCCACGGACGGGCACCGGCTCGCGCTCTGCGAACTCGCGACCGAGGGTGCCAAGGCCAGCGCCAAGGGGGCCAAGGGGGATGGTCACCAGGTCATCATTCCCCGCAAGGGCGTGCAGGAGTTGCAGCGCTTGGTGACTGGGGACGGCACGGTTGTCCTGGCGATCGGAAACAATCACGTTCGCGCCACGATCGGCGACATTCGGTTCACTTCGAAGCTTATTGACGGCCGTTTCCCGGACTACGAGCGGGTGATCCCCAAGCCCCAGGGCAACGTGCTGAAGGCGGGCCGGGACGTGCTCCGACAGGCCCTGCAGCGGGCGGCGATCCTCTCCAATGAGAAGTACCGGGGGGTCCGCCTGGACGTGTCGTCGGGCACGCTGCGAATCCAGGCCAACAACCCGGACCAGGAAGAGGCCCGGGACGAGCTCGAGGTGGAATACGGCGGCCAGCCCCTGGAGATTGGCTTCAACGTCAATTACCTGCTGGATGCGCTGGCCGCGGTGGACGGGGAGCAGGTGGAGCTGGGTTTCGTCGACGCCAACAGCAGCTGCCTGATTACGGGGGCGGGTTCTGCCCAGGCGCGCTACGTCGTGATGCCGATGCGGCTCTGACGTGACAGCGACCGCGCCGACCCCGGTGGTTGCCGAGGTCCAGCTCGGGTCCTTCCGCTGTTTCGAGTCCGCCACGGTCCAGCCCGGACCGGGCTTCAACCTGATTTCCGGTGCCAACGGCTCGGGCAAGACCAGCCTCCTGGAGGCGCTGTACCTGCTGGGCCGGGGAGCGTCTTTCCGGGCCGGGCGGGCGGAGTCCACCATCCGCTTCGAGGCTCCCCGAGCGACCTTGTTCGCGCGACTTGGCCTGGGCGTGGCGAGCCGGGTGGGCATCGAGGTGTCCCGGGCCGAGGGCATGGCCATCCGGGTGGATGGCGAGGCGGGGACCCGGGCGGACCTGGCCCGCGCACTCCCCGTCCAGATTCTCGACCCAGCGAGCCACGAGCTGGTGGCCGGGGCGCCGGCGGGCCGCCGGCAGTTCCTGGACTGGGGGGTGTTCCACGTGGAACCCGGGTTCCTCAGCGCCTGGCAACGCTACCGGCGGGCTCTCCAGCAACGCAACGCCGCCCTCAAGATCCGGAGCGCCGCGGCCTGGGCGTGGGACGAGGCGCTGGTGACGGAAGGCGCCCTTGTGGACGAGTGCCGCCGACGATTCGCGGCGCGTCTGCAGCCCCAGGCGGCCCTGGCCGCCGAGCGCCTGCTGGGGGCCGATCTGGTCATCAGTTATCAGGGAGGCTGGGCCGAGGGCACGGAACTGGCGGATGCACTGGCAGGCAGTCGGGAGCGGGACCTGCAGGGCGCCACCAGCCACGTCGGACCCCACCGGGCGGACCTGCGCCTGGAATTGCGCACCCGCCGGGCCCGGGATACCGTCTCCCGGGGCCAGGAGAAGCTGGTGGCGGCCGCCCTGACATTGGGGCAGGTGGCTTTGGTGGCCGAGGCCCGGGGCCAGACCATCGTCCTGCTGGTCGACGAACCCGGCGCCGACCTGGACCGTACCCATCTGGCCCGCCTGCTGGCCGCTGTGGCCGAGGCGCCCGCCCAGAGTTTCGTCACCTCCCTGGATCCGGCCGCGGTGGCCCTGCCGGCCGGCGCCCGGGCGTTCCACGTGGAACGTGCCGAGGTGGAAGCTTTGCTATAATTTCCGGCTGGGCCAACGGGGGCTTTCATGTCCGACGCAGAGCGCTACGATTCCAGTAATATCAAGGTCTTAAAGGGCCTCGACGCGGTTCGCAAGCGGCCCGGCATGTACATCGGCGACACCGATGACGGCACCGGCCTCCACCACATGGTGTTCGAAGTCGTCGACAACTCCATCGACGAGGCCCTGGCCGGTTTCTGCACCAACGTCACTGTCACCATCCACGCGGACGAATCCGTCACGGTCACCGACGATGGCCGCGGAATCCCCGTGGATATCCACCCGGAAGAGGGGCGATCCGCCGCCGAGGTCATCATGACGGTCCTCCATGCCGGCGGTAAGTTCGACAGCAGTTCCTACAAGGTGTCCGGCGGCCTCCACGGGGTCGGCGTTTCCGTGGTCAACGCCCTATCAGACGTCCTGGACCTCAGCATTCATCGGGACGGCAAGGTCCATGAGCAGCGGTACCGGCTGGGCGAGCCGGAGGCCCCCCTGGCCGTCACGGGCGAGACCCGCAAGCGGGGCACGGTCATCCGCTTCAAGCCCAGCGCCGAGATCTTCACCAACATCCAGTTTCACTACGACATCCTGGCCCGCCGGCTCCGGGAGTTGTCCTTCCTCAACCAGGGGGTGCGCATCCACCTGGTGGACGAGCGGGATGGCCAGGAGGACGTCTTCGAGTTCGAGGGCGGCATCCGCGCCTTCGTGGAGCACCTCAACCGGAACAAGACGCCCATTCACGGCTCAGTCGTGCATTTTTCCCGCACGATCGACGCTGTTGTCGTCGAATGTGCGCTGCAGTGGAACGATGGCTACCAGGAGAACATGTTCTGCTACACGAACAACATTCCCCAGAAGGATGGCGGCACCCACCTGTCGGGCTTCCGGGCGGCCCTGACCCGGACGCTGAATACCTACATCGAGAAGGAGCTCAGCTCCCGCAAGGAAAAGGTCGCGACCACCGGTGACGATGCCCGGGAGGGCCTGACGGCCGTCCTGTCCGTGAAGCTGCCCGACCCGAAGTTCTCCTCCCAGACCAAGGACAAGCTTGTGTCCTCCGAGGTGAAGGCGGCCGTCGAGACGGTGGTCGGTGAATTCCTCGAGGCCTTCCTGCTGGAACACCCGGCCGAGGCCAAGGTCATCGCGGCCAAGCTCATCGACGCCGCCCGGGCCCGCGAGGCCGTCCGCAAGGCCCGGGAGATGACCCGCCGCAAGGGCGCCCTCGACGTCGCCGGCTTGCCTGGCAAGCTCGCGGACTGCCAGGAAAAGGATCCCGCGCTCTCCGAACTGTTCCTCGTCGAGGGCGACTCGGCCGGTGGTTCGGCCAAGCAGGGCCGCGACCGGCGTACCCAGGCGGTCCTGCCCCTCAAGGGCAAGATCCTCAACGTGGAGAAGGCCCGGTTCGACAAGATGCTCGGCTCCGCCGAGGTCGGCACCCTCATCACGGCGCTTGGCTGCGGCATTGGCCGGGAAGACTTCGACCCGGACAAGTTGCGATACCACCGCATCATCATCATGACCGACGCCGACGTGGACGGCTCCCACATCCGCACCCTGCTGCTGACGTTCTTCTACCGGCAGATGCCGGAGCTCGTGGAACGCGGGCACATCTACATCGCCCAGCCGCCGCTCTACAAGGTCAAGCGGGGCAAGGTCGAGACCTACGTCAAGGACGACGTCGAGCTGAACACGCTGCTGCTGCGGTCCGCCCTCGAGAATGCCGCCCTGCACGTCAATGGCAAGGACCAGCCGCTGCAGGGCGAGGCCCTGCGCGCCGTCGCGGAGCAGTTCGTGCTCGTCAGCGCCATGATCCAGCGCCTGGCCCGCCGCTACGACACCCGGGTCCTCGAGCAGTTGCTCTACCAGCCGGAGGTCACGGCCGCGCGTTTCGACGATCGCACCTGGCTGGCCGACTGGGCGGCGGGCCTGCAGAAGTCCCTGGCTGCCGCGGTCAATGGCGACGGCGTGACCTACCGGGTGGACCTGAACGCCAATGACGACGGCCTGCAGGGCTTCACCGTCCGGCGTGCCCGGCACGGTGTCGACGAACGGGTGGACTGGCCACTGCGCTTCTTCGAACTTCCCGAGTACCGAAAAATCGCCGAGATGGCCAACAGCCTGCAGGGCCTCGTCGGTCCGGGCGCCAGCGTCACCCGCGGCGAGCATCGCCGGGAGGTCGCGAGCTTCCGCGAAGCCATGGACTGGCTCATGGCCGAGGCCCGCCGGGGCCAGACGATCCAGCGCTACAAGGGCCTCGGCGAGATGAATCCGGAGCAGCTGTGGGAGACCACCGTGAACCCGGAAAGCCGGCGCCTGATGCAGGTGCGCATCGAGGACGCCGTGGCGGCGGACGAGATCTTCACGACCCTCATGGGTGACCAGGTGGAGCCCCGCCGGGAGTTCATCGAGCGCAACGCCCTGGCGGCGGAGAACCTCGACATCTAGCGGCGACGCGCGCGCAGTTCCACGATCTGCCCCTCGACCCAGCGCTGGATCTCCTCGTTCACCTCGCGCGGGTCGCGCCCCGCGGGGTCGACCGGCGCGCCAATGCGGAAGGTCACGGTGCCCGGCCGTTTGATCCAGCCCCGCCGGGGCCAGAAGTCGCCCGCGTCGTGGGCCACGGGCACGAGTACCCGACCCGCATGCTGGGCCAGCAGGACGCCGCTCAGCCCGTAGCGCCGCGTCTCGCCCGGCGGCACCCGGGTGCCCTCGGGGAAGATCATCACCCAGTGACCCTCCTCGAGCCGCGCCTTGCCCATGGCGAGTACCTGGGCCACCGCCTTCTGGCCCGCGCCCCGGTCGATGGCGATGGGGCGCAGCGCCCAGATGGCCCAGCCCAGGAACGGCGCCCACATCAGCTCGCGCTTCAGTACCCAGCACTGGCGGGGGAACAGCAGGAACTGCACCAGGGTCTCGTAGGCCGAGGAGTGCTTGAGTAGCGCCACGGCGTTCCGCGCCGGGATGTGCTCCGCCCCTTCGACCCGGTAGTTCAGGTGGCAGAGCCGGTCCAGCAGCCAGAAGCAGCCATGCATCCAGAGGATCGCAAGCTGGTAGGCCGCCGGGTGACCGCCAACCAGGCGACCGATCACCAGCACGAGGCTCCAGGGCAGCACGCTGGCCGACATGAGCAGCGTGAAGATCACCGAGCGGACGAGGATCATCGCGGGTCCGCCACCAGGGCCCGCGCCGCAGCTGCCAGGTCGGTATAGACCTCGGCCTCCGCGCCGGCCCCGTTCCGAAGGCGCGCCTCGGCGCTGGCCCCGTTGCCCGTGCGGACGAGGATCGCGCGCGCACCCACGGCCCAGGCAGCCTCCAGGTCCCGCCAGGAATCGCCGATGACGGGCACGCCCGCCAGCGGTTCGCCGAACTCCGCAGCGATCTGCCGCAGCAATCCTGGCCGCGGCTTGCGGCAGTCGCAACCATCCTCCGGTCGGTGCGGACAGACGTAGATGCCACCCAGCCGGCCGCCGGCCGCCTCGATGGCGGCCGTCATCCGCCCGTGGATGGCCGCCAGTGTCCCGGCGGAGAAAAGGCCCCGGCCAACACCCGACTGGTTGCTGGCCACCAGTACCGTGAAGCCGGCCCGGGTGAGTTCGCCGATCGCCTCGATGCTACCGGGCAGAGGAACCCAGTCGGCCGGGCTGCGGATGAAGTCAGGGGACTCCCGGTTGATCACCCCGTCCCGGTCCAGGACGACGAGGCGGCGGTTCGGGGGAGCGGGCATCGTCGGGCTGCGCCCCGGTCACCCTAGGTGCCTGGCGTGGACAGGCACGACAGGTCGGCCACATCCAGGAACAGTTCCCGCAGGCGCCGGAGCAGGGCCAGCCGGTTCGCCCGTACGGCGGGTACCTCGGCCATGACCAGCACCGCATCGAAGAACGCATCCACGGGGCCCTTCAGTGCGGCCAGGTCGCTGAGGGCCTGCCGGTAGTCGCGCCGGGCCAGGTGGCCCTGGTGGGTCGCGGCGACCTTGGTGATGGCGGCTTCGAGGGACTTCTCCTCGGCGGCCTCGAACAGCGAAGGGTCCACCGGCTGGCCACCGGCCGTCTCGCCGGCGGACCGGAGGATGTTGGCGATGCGCTTGTTGGCCACCGCGAGGCTCTCCGCCTCCGGCAGCCCGAGGAATGCCCGCACGCCGACGAGCCGGGCGTGGAAATCCAGGGGGGAGGCGGGCCGGCGCACCCGCACCGCCTCGAAGGTCTCCGCGGTTACCGCGCCGGCGGGCAGTCCGGGCGCGAGGCCTTCGAGGTACCAGGCCCGGCCCCGCTCGACGATGAAATCGAACAGGTCGGTCGTGAGCGTGTCCGGGGTCTTCACCGCCACGGGCTGGAGGGCGACGGCCTGGGCCAGCAAGGCCGGCAACTGGAGCTCGATGCGATCCTCGACCAGGATCCGCAGCAGGCCGAGGGCGGCCCGCCGCAGCCCGAACGGATCCTTGTTGCCGCTGGGTCGCTTGCCGAGGGCAAAGACGCCGGCCAGCGCGTCGGCCCGGTCGGCAATGGCCAGGGCACGGCCCGCGGGTGACGCGGGCAACCGGTCGCCCGCGTGGCGGGGCAGGTACTGCTCCTCGATCGCCGTCGCGACCTCGGCCGCCTCGCCGTCCGCGGTGGCGTAGTGGAAGCCCATCCGGCCCTGCAGCTCGGGAAACTCGCCGACCATTTCCGTGAGCAGGTCCGCCTTCGCGAGCAGCGCGGCCCGTTCGACGTCTGCCATGGCGGCACCGAGCGGCGCCGCCATGGCGCCCGCGAGCGCCGCGACCCGGCGGGAACGGTCGAGCTGGCTGCCGAGTCCGTGCTGGAAGACCACGCTGGCCAGGCGTTCCTGCCGGCTGGCCAGCGTGGTCTTGCGATCCTGGTCCCAGAAGAACGCCGCGTCAGCCAGGCGGGGGCGAACCACCCGCTCATTGCCCTGCCGGACCTGCTCCGGGTCCCGGCTCTCGACGTTGGCGATGGTGATGAAGCGGGCCGTCAGGCGACCGCCCGCGTCCCGGATCGGGAAATAGCGCTGGTGGCCTTGCAGCGTGGCAATCAGCACTTCCTCGGGCAGGCGCAGGAACCCGGCGTCGAAGCTGGCGGTGACCGCGACGGGCCACTCCACCAGGCCGGCCACCTCATCGAGCAGCCCGGGGCTGTACACCGCCTGGCCCCCCGCGGCACGGGCGGCCTCGTCGGCCAGCTGGCGCAGGCGCTCGCGACGGGCCACGAAGTCGGGAAGGACCTTGCCGGTGCTGGCCAGCACCTCGGGATACGCCGCCGGCCGGCCGATGGGCAGTTCCCCCGGTGCCATGAACCGGTGGCCCCGGGTGCTGCGACCGGGCGTCAGTCCGAGGACCGGCTCCTCCAGCAACCGGTCACCGAGCAGCATGATCACCCAGTGCACCGGCCGGACGAACTCGGCCTCGCCACTGCCCCAGCGCATGCGCCGTGGAATCGGCAGGGCGGCGAGGGCCGCGCTCACGATGCCGTTCAGGAGGTCACCGGTGGGCCGGCCGGGCGCGGTGGTGCTGTGGAAGAGCCAGGCGCCTTTCGGCGTCTCGACCCGGCCGAGGGCCTCCACCGGTACGCCGCAACCCTGGGCGAAGGCGAGCGCCGCCCGCGTGGGGGCGCCGTCGGGGCCGAACGACGCCGAAACGGGCGGTCCCCGCTTCTCGATCTGCTGCACGGGCTGGGTGAGGGCGAGGTCCCGCACGAGGACGGCGAGCCGGCGTGGTGTGGCGAAGGACTGCAGGGCGGAGCAGGCGAGGCTGGCGGTCCGTAACCCTTCCCCGACGTGGGTCGCGAAGGCCTGCTCCAGCTCCCGGAGGGACTTCGGAGGCAGTTCCTCCGTGCCGATCTCGACGAGGAAATCCGCGGTGTCGGTCATGTGCGCTGCGCCTGGCTCAGGCTGGCGTGGCGCGAGCGCCGGCCAGCAGGGGGAAACCGAGGGCTTCCCGGCTGTCGTGATAGGCCTGGGCCACGGAGCGGGCCATCTCCCGCACCCGCAGGATGTAGCGCTGGCGCTCGCTCACCGAGATCGCCCGGCGGGCATCCAGCAGGTTGAACGCGTGGGAGGCCTCCAGGACCTGTTCATAGGCGGGTAGGGTGAGCCCCGCCTCGATGAGGCCGCGGCAGGCCCGCTCGGCCGCATCGAACCGGGGGGTCAGCACCGCCGTGTCGGCGGCCTCGAAGTTGTAGCGGGACATCTCCACCTCGTTCTGGTGAAACACGTCGCCGTAGGTCACCCGGCCGAGCGGCCCGTCGGTCCAGGTGAGGTCGTAGACACTCGCGGCATCCTGCAGGTACATGGCGATGCGCTCGAGGCCGTAGGTGATTTCACCCGTGACCGGCCGGCAGTCCAGCCCGCCCACCTGCTGGAAGTAAGTGAACTGGGTGACTTCCATGCCGTTCAGCCAGACCTCCCAGCCAAGCCCCCAGGCCCCGAGGGTGGGTGACTCCCAGTTGTCCTCGACGAAGCGGATGTCGTGCACGAGCGGGTCGATGTCCAGCGCGCGCAGGGAGTCGAGGTAAAGCTGCTGGATGTTCAGCGGTGACGGCTTGATGACCACCTGGAACTGGTAGTAATGCTGGAGCCGGTTCGGGTTCTCGCCGTAGCGGCCGTCCGTCGGCCGCCGGCTCGGCTGCACGTAGGCAGCACTCCAGGGCTCCGGGCCCACGGCGCGCAGGAACGTGGCGGCATGGAAGGTGCCCGCGCCCATGGGCATGTCGTAGGGCTGGAGGATGACGCAGCCCTGGTCGGCCCAGTAGCGCTGCAACGCCAGGATGAGGTCCTGGAACGTCCGGGGGCGTCTGGACTGGGTCACTGCAGCGGTCCGAGGGCGGAAAGGCGCGGCAGTATAGCGTTGATGACCGTCACCGGCCATGCACCATTATTGTGCGTCCCCGGGCCGGGGCGCACCAAACTCGTGCACTCGCAGGACCCGTCCCGGGGGCAAAGGCAATACTATCAGTTATTTACGCTGCGCTCGCTTTTGGCACGGCTGTTGCAATACGATTGGGCACCGCTGCGGCCCTCGCGAATTCCTACCACGCCGCCGCCGGCCGTTTTCGCATCACTCGCCCCATACCGTAAGGAGCCGAAATGTCTACGCCTGCCAATGCCCTGAACCTTCTCAAGGAGAAGGAGGCCAAGTTCGTCGACCTGCGCTTCACCGATACCCGCGGCAAGGAGCAGCACCTCACGATCCCCGCCCACACGGTCGACGCCAGCTTCTTCGAAGACGGCAAGATGTTCGACGGTTCCTCCATCGCCGGCTGGAAGGGCATCCAGGAGTCCGACATGGTGCTGATGCCCGACGCGGCCAGCGCCCTCGTCGATCCCTTCATGGAAGACACGACGGTGTCGATCCGCTGCGACGTCTACGAGCCCTCGACGATGCAGGGCTACTCGCGCTGTCCGCGCATGACCGCGAAGCGCGCCGAGGCCTACCTGAAGTCCACCGGCATCGCCGACCAGGCCTTCTTCGGCCCCGAGAACGAATTCTTCATCTTCGACGACGTCCGCTACGGCGCCGACATGCACGGCTCCTTCTACCGGATCGACTCGGAGGAGGGCGCCTGGAACTCCCGCAAGGAGTACGAGAACGGCAACACCGGCCACCGGCCGGGCATCAAGGGCGGCTACTTCCCCGTGCCGCCGGTCGACGCCCTGCAGGACATCCGCTCCCAGATGTGCCTCACGCTCGAGGAAATGGGCCTCGGCGTCGAAGTGCACCACCACGAGGTCGCGACCGCCGGCCAGTGCGAGATCGGCGTGAAGTTCGGCAGCCTCACCGCCAAGGGCGATGAAGTGCAGATCCTGAAGTACGTGGTGCAGAACGTCGCCCACGCCTACGGCAAGACCGCCACCTTCATGCCGAAGCCCCTCGTGGGCGACAACGGCAGCGGCATGCACGTGCACCAGTCGCTGGCCAAGGGCGGCAAGAACCTGTTCACCGGTGACCTGTACGGCGGCCTGTCCCAGACCGCGCTGTACTACATCGGCGGCATCATGAAGCACGCCAAGGCCATCAACGCCCTGACCAACCCGAGCACCAACAGCTACAAGCGGCTGGTCCCCGGCTTCGAGGCGCCCGTGATGCTGGCCTACTCGGCCCGCAACCGGTCCGCTTCCATCCGCATTCCCTTCATCTCCAACCCGAAGGGCCGCCGGATCGAAGTGCGCTTCCCGGACAGCATGGCGAACCCGTACTTCGCCTTCGCCGCCATGATGATGGCCGGCCTCGACGGCATCCAGAACAAGATCAATCCGGGCGAAGCCATGGACAAGGATCTGTACGACCTGGAGCCGGAGGAGGACGCCAAGATCCCGAAGGTCTGCTTCTCCCTGGAGCAGGCCCTGGAGGCCCTCGACAAGGACCGGGACTTCCTCAAGGCCGGCAACGTGTTCAGCGACGACCTGATCGACGCCTACATCTCGCTGAAGATGGCCGAGGTTACCCGGGTCCGCATGGCGACCCACCCGCTCGAGTTCGAGCTTTACTACAGCCTCTGACCTAACGACGAACGGCAGCGCCCGGCACGCCGCAATGCGTGCCGGGCGCTGGTTGCCCCCGGGGTGACGGGCGTATGCTTGAAGAATGCAGCGGTTGCTCCTTCTTCTTGCCCTCGCCCCGGTGGTCCTGCCGGCGGCCGTCGACGTCTATCGCTGGACCGACGCCAATGGCACCACACACTACTCGGACCGGCCGCAGCCGGGTGCCGAGCGGGTCACCGTCCAGGTGCAGCCGCCCGCGAGCGGGTCAGGGCGTGACGTGGCACCCGCAGCGGATCCCGCGAACGAGGACCAGCGGCCGGAGGCGGTTGCCCGCTACCAGTCACTGACGATCACGAGTCCCGCGCAGGAAGAGACACTGTGGAATATCGAGGGCCAACTGGACGTCGCGGCGGCGGTACAGCCGGCGCTTCAGCCGGGTCACGCCCTGCGGTTCAGCCTGGATGGCCGGACCGCGACCGCGCCGCCGGGGAGCAACCAGACCCGGTTTCCGGAAGTCTTTCGCGGGGAGCATTCGCTGCAGGTCGCGGTGGTGGACGCCGAGGGCCGGGTCCTGATCTCGAGCCCGCCGATCCGCTTCTTCGTCCGGCAGACCGCCCTGCCGAACCCGCCGCCCGCGACACCGTAGCTTCCCCGCCCGGCGTCCCCACCTCCGCCGACATCCTCGGCAGCCTCGCCACCGCCGTCCTCATCGTCGACCCGGATGGCACCCTGCTCTACCTGAATGCCGGCGCCGAGGACCTCCTCGGGGTCAGTGCCCGCCACAGCCCGGGCCGGAGCCTCAAGTCCCTGCTGCCGGGCCTCCGTGGCGTGGAGGAACTGCTGGAGCGCGCGGCGTCCGGCGGCGAGATCTTCGGCCAGCTCATCAGCATCAATGCCGCCCACAAGGGCGGCACGACCATCGAGGTGGCGTGTCATGTGTCTGCGCTGCGCGGTCCGGGGGCGCGGGTGATCGTCGAGCTCTCGGACGCCACCCAGTGGCGCCAGATCGACCGGGAGCACGCCCTCATCAGCCAGCGGGACGCCAGCCGCCGCATGATCCGCCAGCTGGCCCACGAGATCCGCAATCCCCTGGGCGGGCTGCGTGGCGCCGCCCAGCTGCTGCAGCGGGAACTGCCGACCCCGGAACTGCGCGAGTTCACCCGCATCATCATCGGCGAGGCCGACCGGCTCACGGCACTCACCGACAGCCTGCTCGGCCCCGTGCGCCGACTGCAGCGCCAGGACGTGAACGTGCACGAGGTCCTGGAGCGCGTCGTCGCCCTGGTCGAGAGCGAACACCGGGAGGCCGTGCGGCTCGTCCGGGACTACGACCCGAGCCTCCCGTCGATCCCCGCTGATCCCGACCAGCTGATCCAGGCCCTCCTCAACATCGCCCGGAACGCGGTGCAGTCGGTGGGACCTGGCGGCCACGTCATTTTCCGCACCCGGGCGCTGACCAACTTCCCGATTGGTGCGGTTCGCCACAAGCTCGTCCTGTCGATCGACATCGAGGACAACGGCCCAGGTGTCGAGCCGGAGCTCGCCGAGTCGATCTTCTATCCCCTGGTCACCGGTCGTCCGGACGGCACGGGCCTCGGCCTGCCCATCTCCCAGGACCTGGTCAGCCGCCACGGGGGCCTCATCGAGTTCCAGTCCCGCCCGGGCAAGACCGTCTTCACGGTTCGCCTGCCGGCCGATGCGCCCGCCGGGGACCTGCCATGAACGGCCGGCAGCTCTCCGTCTGGGTCGTGGACGACGATGCCTCGGTGCGCTGGGTGCTCGACCGGGCGCTGAACAACGAGGGCATGGACGCCCGCACCTTCGAGTCCGCCGACAGCCTCTTCGACGCGCTCCGCAAGGAGCAGCCCGATGTGCTGATCTCCGACGTGCGCATGCCCGGGACCGACGGCATGGAGGCGCTGCGCCGGATCGTGAAGGATGGCTACTCGTTCCCGGTGATCGTGATCACCGCCCACGCGGACCTGGACAGTGCCGTGGCCGCGTACCAGGGCGGCGCCTTCGAGTACCTGCCCAAGCCCTTCGATGTGGATGACGCCGTGGCGCTGGTGCGGCGGGCCGCCCGCTTCGGTCGTCCCCGGATCGCCGGCGGCCAGGTCGAACCCGAGCGCCCCGTGCCTGCCATGATCGGGCGGGCGCCGGCGATGCAGGAAGTCTTCCGCACCATTGGCCGCCTGTCCCGGTCCAGCATGACGGTGCTGATCACGGGCGAGTCCGGCACGGGCAAGGAGCTGGTCGCCCGCGCGCTGCACGAGCACAGCCCGCGGGCCGGGCAGCCCTTCATCGCCCTGAACACCACGGCGATCGCCTCCGAGCTGCTCGAGTCCGAGCTCTTCGGCCACGAGCGGGGTGCCTTCACGGGTGCCGACAGCCGCCGGATCGGCCGCTTCGAGCAGGCCGACGGCGGCACCCTGTTCCTGGACGAGATCGGCGACATGTCCCCGGCCCTGCAGACCCGGCTCCTGCGGGTGCTGGCGGAGGGCGAGTTCTACCGGGTCGGCGGCCAGGTGCCGATCCGCGTGGACGTGCGGGTCATCGCCGCGACGAACCAGGAACTCCCCGCCGCGGTTCAGGCCGGCCGCTTCCGGGAAGACCTCTTCCACCGCCTGAACGTGATCCATATCGTCACCCCCCCGCTCCGGGAACGGCGGGACGACATCCCCCTGCTCCTCGAGTTCTACCTGCGGGAGGCGGCCCGGGAACTCGGTACCCCGCCGAAGCGTCTGGCGCCCGAGGCCCTGAACCTGCTGGTGCGCTTCGACTGGCCGGGCAATGTGCGGCAGCTGGTGAACGCCGCCCGGCGGCTCACCGTGACGGCGCCCGGGGCGGAGATCCGCCCGGAGGACATTCCCGACGAGCTGGGCGGCACGGGCGGCGGTGGCGGCAGCGCGGCCGACTGGTCCCTGCGCCTGGCCCGCTGGGCGGAGGGGGCCCTGCAGGATCCCCGGGGCACGCCCCTGCTGGAGACGGCCTTGCCGGAATTCGAACGGACGCTGATTACCGCGGCGCTGGCCCATGCCCGGGGCCATCGGCAGGAAGCAGCCCGGCTCCTCGGCTGGGGGCGCAACACACTCGCCCGGAAGGTACGCGAGCACGGCCTGGAGTAGGCCGTGCTATCTGATTGTTTTAAAAAGCGCTGTGGGTGTAGACACTAAAGCCCACTAAGTTGTCAGTAGAGTTTACACCTAGCCCGCCGTGCCCGCCACCGAGCCCGTCCGGGGCATTGCCACCGGACCCGTGGCCAGGGTCCCGACCAGCTCGCTGACGTTGCGGAGCCCCTGTCGGCGCAGGTACTCGGCGATGCCCGCGTTGACCTTCCCGCAGACCAGCGGGTCGTAGAACAGCGCCGTCCCGATGCCCACAGCGGAGGCCCCGGCGATCAGGAACTCCAGGGCATCGGTTGCGGTGGCAATGCCACCCTGGCCGATGATCGGCACGCCATGGGGCGCCGCCTCCTGGTAGACCTGCCAGGTCTTCAGCAGGGCGATGGGCTTGATCGCGGGGCCGGAGAGTCCGCCCTGCACGTTCGCCAGCACCGGCCGGCGTTTCTCCACGTCGATGGCCATCCCCATCAGCGTGTTGATGACGGCAAAGGCATCCGTGCCCGCCTCGATGCACCGCCGGGCGTTCTCCCGGATGTCCGTCTGGTTCGGCGACAACTTGGTGATGAGCGGTTTCGTCGTGGCCTGGCGGCAGGCGGCAACTACCCGGGCGGAGACATCCGGGTAGTTGCCGAAGGCGACGCCGCCCTCCTTCACGTTGGGGCAGCTGATATTGATCTCGATCGCGTCAATGGCTGAGTCGTCGAAACGCCGGCAGACCTCCACGTACTCCTCGATGGTGGAGCCGCAGGCATTGGCGATGAACCGGGTCTCGCTGAAGTCGAGGGACGGCAGGATCCGGCTGACGACCGCGTCCACGCCCGGGTTCTGCAGGCCGATGGCATTCAGCATGCCCATGGGGGTCTCGGCGATGCGGTGGGGCTCGTTGCCGAGCCGGGGGTGCAGCGTGGTCCCCTTGAGGACGACGGCCCCCACATCCCGGTTCGAGAAGCCCTCGACCCGTGTGTATTCTTCGCCGAAGCCGACGCAGCCGGACAGGAGCACGATGGGTGATGCCAGGGGCAGCCCGCAGAAGGTGGTGGCCAGCAGGGCGGCGTCGGGATGGGGAGACACGGCGGTGTTCAATCTGATCCTGTTTCGTCCGGAAATCCCTCCGAACACCGGCAACATCATACGCCTGTGTGCCAACACCGGGACCGCACTGCACCTCGTGAAACCCCTCGGCTTCACGCTGGAGGACGCCCAGCTGCGCCGGGCGGGCCTCGACTACCATGAGTGGGCGACGGTGCGCCAGCACGAGACCCTGGACGACTGCCTGGCCAGCCTCGGCGGACCCCGGCTCTTTGCCACCTCGACCCGGGGTGAGCAGTGCTATTCGGGAGCCCGCTTCGCCCCGGGGGATGCGTTCCTGTTCGGACCCGAGAGCAGCGGCCTGCCGTCCGCCCTGCTCGCCGGCCTGCCGCCGGCCCAGGTGCTGCGCATCCCCATGCGCACAGGGAGCCGCAGCCTGAACCTGTCGAACGCCGCCGCAGTCCTCGTGTACGAGGCCTGGCGCCAGCTGGGCTTCGCCTGAACCGGGCCGTCCGGCTATTCGGGCTTCAATGCCCTTGCCATCAGGGCGAGGACGGCGGCCTGGGGCGCGAGGCCCTCTTCCAGAACCCGGTACACTTGCTCGCAGATGGGCATCTCGAGACCGAGCCGGCCTGCCACCGCCCGCACCGCGCTGGCGGCGAAGCGCCCCTCCACGACCTGCCCGATGACGCGCGCCGCGTCCGCCGCGGACGCTCCCCGCGCGATGGCAAGGCCGAACCGGCGGTTGCGGGACTGGTCGTCCGTGCAGGTGAGCACCAGGTCGCCCATGCCCGAGAGTCCCATGAAGGTGGTGGCCCGGGCGCCGAGCGCCACGCCGAGCCGGGTCATCTCGACCAGTCCCCGGGTGATCAGCGCAATGCGGGTGTTGGCGCCGAAGCCGAGACCATCCGAGATCCCCGCGCCGATCGCCAGCACGTTCTTCACGGCGCCGCCGACCTCCACGCCGATCATGTCGTCGGACGTGTAGGCGCGGAAAGCCTGGTCCGAGAGGCGGGTGGCGAGGGCGCTGGCATAGGCGGGATCGCCGGAAGCCACGGTCATCGCCGTGGGCAGTCCCGCGGCCACTTCCCGGGCGAAGGTGGGACCCGACAGCACGGCGACCGGCACGCCGTCCCCCAGCTCCTCCGCCGCGACTTCGTGGGGCAGGCGGCCCGTGGCGTGCTCGAAGCCCTTGGTGGCCCAGGCAACCCGGGTGCCGGCCGCCAGGTGCGGCCGGATGGCCACGAGGGTGCTCCTGAAGGCGTGGCTCGGGACGCAGACCAGGAGTTCCGGGTGGCTGGCCACCACCCGCGGCAGGTCCCCATCGGTGCGGACGCCGTCCGGCAGCTCGATCCCGGGCAGGTACCGGCGGTTTTGCCGGACGGTCGTGATGTCGTGGAGGTCGGCCGCGTTGCGCCCCCAGAGCGTCACCGCCTGGTTCCGCCGGGCGAGCTGCGTGGCGAGGGCCGTGCCCCAGGAGCCGGCGCCGAGGACGGCGAGGGGCGGGAAAGGGCTGGCGGGCGTCATGGGTGGGACACCCGGGCCCGGTCAGGCCTGCCCGGCGGGTGCCGCGCCCCGGTTCGACTGGGCCTGGGCGAAGAGGGTGCTGAAATCGATGGGCTGGAGCAGGATCGGGGCGAAGCCGCCGCGTTGGATGATCGACGACACGGCCTCACGGGCGTAGGGAAACAGCGAATTCGGGCAGGCCACCCCGAGGATCGCCCGCATCTCGTCCTTGCTGAAGCCACTGATCTGGAACACGCCCGCCTGCTGCAGCTCCACGAGGAACACGGTGCGCTGGTCCGCCAGTGCGTGCACCGAGACGTGCAGGATGACCTCCGAGAGATCATCACCCAGGCTGCGCTGGGCCGTCCGCAGGTTCACCTTGATCTCGGGGTCGAGCCCGCTCTCGCTGAAGATCCCGGGTGAGTTCGGGGCCTCGAAGGACAGGTCCTTGACGTAGAAGCGGCGCAGGGCGAACTGCCGTCCGTCCCCCGCCGGCGCCACGGCCGCGCCTAGCCCATTGGTCGAAGATTCCGTCATCGCGTTGCTGCCTTTCAGTCCTGCGCGCTGAGCAAAGGGTCGAGCCCGCCGGCGCGGTCGAGGGCCGCCAGGTCGTCGAAGCCGCCCACGTGGGTCGTGCCAATGAAGATCTGGGGCACGGTCCGGCGGCTGCTGCGCTCGATCATCTCGGCCCGGCGCCCGGGCTCCTGCTCCACGTCGATCTCCCGGACCCGGGCCCCTTTGCTGCGGAGCAGTTCCCGGGCGGCCGCGCAGTACGGACACCAGCCGTTCGCATACATCTCGACGACGGGTGCCATCAGCGACCGCCGCGAACCAGGGGCTGGTTCTCCCGCTGCCAGTTGGCGATGCCACCCGCCAGGCTGTAGGCGCCCTCGAAGCCGGCGGCCCGCAGCTGGCGCGCGCAGTCCACGCTCTGGTTGCCGGCGGCGCACACCACCACCACGCCACGCTTCTTCTTGAGCTTGCCCTCGGCGCTGCCCATCTCGGCGGGCGGGATGTTGACCGCGTTCAGGATGTGGCCCGCCCCGAAGGCGGCGGCATCCCGCACGTCGACGACAGTGGCCCCGTTGTTGATCATCCGCACGGCTTCCGGCACGGAGACCTCGTAGTCGGCCCGGGAGCGCAGGCGCAGTTCGAAGGCCACGACGGCAATCAGCATCAGCACCGTCGCGGTGATGAGGAAGGGATTCGCCGCGGCGAATTCGAGAAGCTTGTCCATGGGGTCCGATCTGGCTGGCGGCGCATTATAACCATGCCCTAAACTGGCCAGACGATGATCCGCCCGTCCTGCTGCCTCGCGCTGGCGCTGTTCTTGTCCCTGCCAGGCGGGCAGGCCGTGGCCCGCGAGCCCGCGACCGCGGGCCAGACCAAGGAGGATCTTGCCCGGGTCAGGGATCGCATCCGCAACCTGGAGAAGCAGACCCGGGCAGACCAGGCCCGGCGCCAGGTGCTGGACCGGGAACTGCGCGCCGCGGAAACCGCGGCGGCCAGTGCGCGCGCGGCGTTGAACGAGACCCGGCGCGAGCTCGCGGCGGCCGAGCGCCGGCTGCAGGAACTCGAACGGGCGGTTGCCGACACCCGGGCAAACCTGGATCGCGAGCGGGCCGCACTGGCCGGCCAGCTGCGCCTGGCCCACGTGACCGGTGGCCGGGAGCGGGTCCGCGCGCTCTTCAACCAGGAGGACCCGGCGGCCATCGGGCGCCGGCTCACCTGGCTCGGCTACCTCGCGCGCAGCCGCAGCGCGTTGCTCGATTCGATCCGCCGCAGCCTCGAGGCCCTTGAGCAGGACCTCGCTGCCGTCGCCGAGCAGAAGTCCGCCCTGGTCGCCCTCGAGGCCCGCCGTCGCGAGCAGCTGGCGGCGCTCGAGGGCTCCCGCCAGGACCGGTCCGCGGTGATGGCGAAACTCGCGGCCCAGGTGAAGGGCAAGAACCGCCAGCTGGCCGACGCCCGCACCCAGGCGGCCAGCCTCGAACGGGTGCTGCGCGAGCTCGAGCGCGCGGCCCGTTCCCGGCCGCCGCCACCGGCGCCGGCACCCGGCAAGCCGGCGCCACCCGTGAAGGGCAAGCCGCTGGGCAAGGGCCAGTGGCCCGTCGCCGGGCAGCTGCTCGCCGACTTCGGCCAGCCCCGGGCGGGCGGCCAGCTGCGCTGGGACGGGATGCTGATCGCGGCGCCGGCGGGCACCGAAGTCCGCACCGTCCGGGCCGGGGAAGTCGTGTACGCCGACTGGCTGCCCGGGCTCGGCCTGCTGCTGGTGCTCGACCATGGCGGGGGCTACCTCAGCCTCTACGGCCACAACCAGGACCTGGCCCGGAAGGTCGGTGACCGGGTCGCTGCCGGAGACCTGGTCGCCCGGGTCGGCGACACGGGCGGGCAGGCCCGGCCTGCCCTCTATTACGAGGTCCGCCGGAACGGCCGGCCGATGAATCCGCGCCAGTGGCCCCGGTAGCGGGTCCCGGGACTGTGGCCCAGCGCACCACCGGCCCCCGGGTGCTGTGCTACTGTCAGGACCCGATCCGGGCGCGTGGGTGGTCGTGAAAGCGTTGCGCATCAAAGGCTTGTTGGCCATGGCCGGCGGCGTGGTGCTGGGCTTCGGCCTGGCCCTCGGCGGCGTGGTCCTGGCCGGCTTCAACCCGGCGGAGCTGGCCGACCGTGGCCTGCGCAGGGTCGCCCCGGGTCCGCTGCCCGCCGACGACGAACGGGTGCTCGCCGAGGTCCTCGACCGGGTGAAGGCCGAGTACGTCGAGCCGGTCAGTGACCGGCAGCTGATGTCCAACGCGGTGCGCGGCATGCTGGCCGAGCTTGATCCCCATTCCCAGTACCTGGACGCCCGGGAGTACGAGGAGATCCGCATCAACACCAGCGGCTCCTACTCCGGCGTGGGCCTGGAGCTCGAGACGGTCGCCGGGCGCGTCGGTGTCGTCACCCCGATCGAGGGGGCGCCGGCGTGGCAGGCCGGCATCCGGACAGGGGACTCGATCCTCACCATCGACGGCGAACCCGTCGACAAGGACAATCTCGGCCGCGCGATCCTGCGCATGAGGGGTCCGGCGGGCACCCACGTGGCGCTGACGGTTGCCCGGGACGGCCACGCCGAGCCGCTCGCGTTCAACCTGAGGCGCGGCACCGTGGATGTCCACAGCGCGCGCGGCCGGATGCTCGAGGCGGGCCACGGGTACGTGCGCATCGCCCATTTCAGCGATACCACCGCCCGGGATCTCCGCCACGAGCTGCAGCAACTTCAGCAGGCGGCACCGGCCGGTCGCCTGCGCGGCCTCGTGCTGGACCTGCGGGACAACCCCGGCGGGGTCCTGGAGGCCGCCGTGGAAGTGGCTGATGCCTTCCTGGACGAGGGACTCATCGTCGCTGCCCGCGGCCGGACCCGGGATGCGACCTTCCGGCACTATGCGGCGCCGGGAGACCTGCTCGACGGTGCGCCACTCGTGGTGCTCGTGAACGGCGCCTCGGCGTCCGCGTCCGAGATCGTGGCAGGCGCCCTCAAGGCCCACGGCCGGGCCACGGTCGCCGGCACCCGCACGTTCGGCAAGGGGTCGGTGCAGACCGTGATGCCCCTGTCCGGTGGCGCCGCCATCAAGCTGACCACCTCCCGCTATTACACGCCCGACGGCGCTTCCATCCAGGGCGAGGGCATCGTGCCGGACGTGGACCTCACGGATGCCCCGGCCGACGCCGCGCTCCGGGCGGCCGAGCGCCTGCTGCAGGCACCGCCACTGCTGCTGCAGACCCGTGCCCGCTAGGCTCGTCGCCATGGACGCCCTGCAGGGCATCGCCCGCAGCATCCGGGAGGTGCAGCTGCTCCTGCTGCTGCTGACCGCGCTCTTCTACTTCGTCGCCCGCGACGCGATCTCGAGTTCGACCGCCTGGTTCCTGACGCTGCTGGCCTTCGGTACCGCCGTGCTTGCCCTGCCCCTGGCAGGCCGGTTGCGGCACCAGCCGCGGCTGCGCCTGATGCTCGAGACTGGCGGCATGGCCCTCTTCATCACGGCCCTGATCGCCCAGGCCGGCGCGAGCGCCGCGCCCCTCAGCCACCTGTACCTGTTGCCGGTGGTCATCGCGGCGCTGCTGCTCGGCCGACAAGCCACGATCATGCTGCTGGCGCTGATCCTGGCGGCCCGGCTGCTCGTCGCCGCCTACCTGCACGCGCCCCTGGGCCTCGGCATGCCCGTGTTCATCGGCCTCTTCGCCGAACTGGCGCCGACCCTGCTCGTGGCCTTTCTCACCGGCGCGCTGTCGAGTGACCTCGAGCGGGCAACGCGCACTATCCACTATCTCGCCGAGCGGGACGAGCTGACGGGCCTTTACAACCTGCGCAGCTTCAGCCGGCTGGCGGAGGCGGAGCACGCGGCCGCTGGCCGCTCCGGGTCGCCGAGTGCCCTGCTGATGGTCGACGTGGAGCAGCTCGGCCAGATCAACGACCGCTTCGGCCACGAGGCCGGGGACCGGGCCCTGCGGGCCGTCGCTGCCAGCATCCAGCGGGCCACCCGGGAGGGCGACATCTGCGCCCGCTACGGCGGCGACGAATTCGTGATCCTGCTGCCCCTCTGCGGCCGGGCAGCGGCGGACGCGGTGGCGGCCCGGATCCGCCACGACGTGTTTGCCGGCACCCAGGACTTCGATTACGCCATGCGGCGGCTCGCCGTGACCGTGGGCGTCGCCGCCGCACCCGGCGATGGCCACGAGCTGCGCAGCCTCTTCCGCAAGGCCGTGCGCAACCTGCGCAAGGAGAAGCAGGGCCGGCAGGCGAAGTCCGCCGTGATCCAGCCGGCACCGCGGGAGTCCACGCCCTGAATCTCCGGGAGCTGGCCCTGGTTGCCGGCGGCGGTGCCATCGGCACGGTGCTCCGGTACCTCGTGAGCGGCGCGGCCCAGCGGCTGCTGGTGCCCGCCTCAGGCGCCGCGTTTCCCGTCGGGACGACCACCGTGAACCTCACGGGCTCGTTGCTGATCGGCCTGCTGGCCGGCCTCGCGGAGTCCCGGGCCCTGCTGGGCACCGAGGCGCGCCTCCTGCTGGTCACGGGCGTGCTCGGCGGCTACACGACCTTCTCGGCCTTCTCGCTGGAGACGCTGGTACTGGTCCGGGCCGGCCAGACCGCGCTCGCCCTGGCGTCCGTCGCCGTGCAGGTGCTGGTCGGTGTCGCGGCGGCCTGGGCCGGCTTTGCCATGGCCCTCGCGGTGACGAGGCCCGGCTAGGGGCCCAGCGCGGCGCGCAGCTGGCTCGCCTGGGCGGCCAGCAGCGCCGGGTCGGCGAAGCCGCGGCCGTGCTGGCGCAGGGGCTGGCCGGCGTAGCGCGGCACCACGTGCAGGTGGAAGTGGAAGACCGTCTGCCCGGCCTCGGCGCCATTGAACTGCATCAGGGTGATGCCATCCGGCTGGAACGCCCGGCGCATGGCAAGCGCCACCCGCCGGCCCGTGCGCATGACTGCCGCCGCCGCGGCTTCGTCCAGGTCGAACAGGTTTTCCGCCGCCACCTTCGGGATCACCAGCGCATGCCCGTCCGACTGGGGCATGACGTCCATGATCACGAGGGTGGCCTCGTCCTCCCAGACCTTCTCGGACTTCATCTCGCCGCGCAGGATGCGGGCAAAAACATTGTTCGGGTCGTAGGCCACGAGGCACCTCCGGGGCTAGCATAGGAGCCGTGCGCCCCGATGCCAATCGCTGTTTCGTCTGCGGGCCCGGCAACCCCGTCGGGCTCCGGCTCACGTTCCGGCTCGACCCCGATGACGTCTGCCGGTCGGAGTTCACGCCCGGGCCTGACCATGGCGGCTACGACCAGCTGACCCACGGCGGGCTCGTGTACTCCGCCCTCGACGATGTCATGGCGAACTGGATGTTCCTGAAGGGCGTGCGCGCCCACACGGCACGATGCGAGATCCGCTATCGCCAGCCGCTTCCCCTGGGGACCCGGGTGCTGCTCGAGGGGCGGCTGGTCCGCCAGAAGGGCAAGGTTGCCTTCCTGGAGGGACGCATGCTCCGGGCCGACGATGGCTCGGTCGTCGCGGAGACCACCGCGAGCTTCATGGCCGTCGGCTGATCAGGCCGGCAGTGGCAGTGCCGTCCGGTCGATCACCGTCCGGAGCACGAAGCTCGAGTGCACGCCCGTCACTCCCTCGATGCGGGTGATCCTGTTCAGCAGCAGCGCCTGGTAGGCATCCATGTCCTGGACCACCACCTTCAGCTGGTAGTCCGCTTCCTGGCCCGTGATGAGCAGGCACTCGAGCACTTCCGGCAGCCCGGCCACCTGCTTCTCGAAGTTGGCGAAGCGGTCGGGCGTGTGCCGGTCCATGGCGATGTGCACCAGCGCGAGCAGCGTCAGCCCCAGCTTCCGGGCATCCAGCAGGGCCCGGTACCCGGTGATGTAGCCCGCCTGTTCGAGCGCCCGGACCCGGCGCAGGCACGGCGAGGGGGACAGGCCGATGCGCTCGGCCAGCTCCTGGTTCGGGAGCTGGGCGTTCTCCTGCAGCAGGGCGAGGATGTGCCGGTCGTAGCGGTCCAGGGCCATGATTGCTCCACCCTTCTGTAGTCGGCGTGATTCTGCCGCATGTGCTACAAATGGCGCAAGATTCTAGCGCAAGGAGGGGTTATCGCAGCCAACTTCGCAAGCCCCTGTCGCGAGGGCAGGCCCAGAATCCGGGCCTGGTCCCGCCGATTCCGGAGTGCCCCATGTCGCCTGGCCACCGCTACCGCCCGTTTCCGCCCGTCCCACTGGCCGATCGCGAGTGGCCCCGCCGGGTCGTCAGCCGCGCACCCACCTGGCTCAGCACCGACCTCCGGGACGGCAACCAGGCCCTGTTCGAACCCATGGGCCCTGACCGCAAGCTGCGCCTCTTCCAGATGCTCTGCGGAATCGGCTTCAAGGAGATCGAGGTTGCGTTCCCGTCCGCGTCCCAGACCGAGTTCGACTTCGTCCGGTCCCTGATCGACGGCGGGCACATCCCGCCGGACGTGACGATCGGGGTGCTCACCCAGGCGAGGGAACACCTCATCCGGCGGACCATCGAGTCCCTGCGCGGCGCCCGGCGGGCCATCGTGCACGTCTACAACGCCACGTCACCGGTGTTCCGGGAGACGGTCTTCGGCATGAGCCGCCCGGAGGTGGTCGCCATGGCCGTCGAGGGCGTGCGGCTCATCCGCGAGCTCTGTGCGGCCGAGCCTGGCACCGAGTGGATCCTCGAGTACAGCCCGGAGAACTTTTCCGCCACCGAGCTCGACTTTGCCCGGGAGGTCTGCGATGCCGTGGTCGAGGCCTGGGGAGCGACGCCGGACCGCAAGGTCATCCTCAACCTGCCAGCCACCGTCGAGATGGCCATGCCCAACGTCTACGCCGACCAGATCGAGTGGATGCACCGCCACCTTGCCCGTCGCGACGCGGTGGTCATCAGCGTGCACCCCCACAACGACCGGGGCACGGCGGTCGCCGCGGCGGAGCTCGCCCTGCTCGCGGGGGCGGAGCGCGTCGAGGGCTGCCTGTTCGGCAATGGCGAGCGCACCGGCAACGTGGACCTCGTGACCCTCGCGCTCAACCTCCACACCCAGGGCATCGACTCCGGCCTGGACTTTCCCGACATCAGTGCCGTTGCCCGGACCTGCGAAGCCTGCACCGGCCTGCCCGTCCACCCGCGGCATCCCTACGCGGGCGACCTCGTGTTCACGGCCTTCTCCGGCTCCCACCAGGACGCGATACGGAAGGGCATGGCGGCCCAGCGGCCCGATGCCCCATGGAACGTGCCCTACCTCCCGGTGGACCCGGCGGAACTCGGTCGCAGCTACGACTCGCTGGTGCGGGTGAACAGCCAGTCCGGGAAGGGCGGGGTTGCCTACCTGCTCGAGATGTCCCGGGGCGTCGTGATGCCCCGGCGCATGCAGATCGAGTTCAGCGGAGCCGTGCAGAGGCTCGCCGAGGCCACGGCCAGCGAAGTGACGGCAGACCAGATCTGGGACCTCTTCACGGCCGAGTACCTGGCGCCCGCCCAGCCCCTCGAGTACCGCAGCCATCACCTCTACGAGCGCGGTGCGCGCCAGGGCGTGCGGCTCACCGTCGGCTGGCAGGACCGGGAGATCACCCTGGATGGCGCCGGCAACGGCCCGATCGATGCCGTGATCGACGCCCTGCGCCTGCCCGTGAAGGTAGTGTCCTACGAGGAGCGGGCCCTCGCGGAGGGCGCCGACTCCCGCGCCCTCGCCGTGATCGAACTCGCCATCGAGGGTAGTGCGGGCAGCACCTTTGGCGCGGGACTCGACGCGAACATCGTCACGGCGTCGGTCCGCGCCATCCTCGCCGGGATCAACCGCCTGCTTGGCCGGGCCACCGACGGTGTCCCGGCTCAGGCACTCGCGGTGCTCCTGGCCCGGGAGCGGGTGGTGGCCTGACGGCTCAGGCCATGCCGGGCGGCGGCGACTCGTAGAAGCCGATGTCGTAGATGCCGGTGCCCTCGCGCAGGGGGCGGCAGCCCTTCTGGTAGTCGTCGCTGTCGTAGAAGGCCCGCAGGTTCTCCATGCTCGGGAACTCGAGCATGACCACCACCTTCTTCCCGAGCAGGTCGCCCGAGGCGATGGTGCCCGGCTTGCCGCGCACGAGGTACTTGCCGCCGTGGAGTCGCGCGAGACGGGCCGACTCCTCAGTGTACTTCTTGAGGTTCGGCGTGGGGTTGGTGATCTCGACGATCGAGAGGATGTAGGCGGCCATCAGCGGAACTCCGGTACTGGACGAGGAGCGGGGATTATCCGGGCAAGCCGGGCGGCCGGGCAATGCGCGGCAAGGTGTCGCGCTCGGCCGTGTCGCGGAGGGTGTCGAGGTGCATGAGCCGACGGACCAGGGGCGAGGCCGCCAGGACCGCCAGCCCGGCTCCGATCGCCACCCACCCGACCGTGGTGTAGACGTCCAGCACCGTCTGCTGGCTGGCCGCCCCGCTGCCCGCCTCGTTGGCCCCCGCGGCGGCGGCGATGAGTCCGGCGGCGAAGTTGCCAGTGGCCGACGCGAAGAACCAGGTGCCCATGACGAGGCTGGCCATGTGCGCCGGGGCCAGGCGGTTCATCGCGGACAGCCCGACGGGCGACAGGCAGAGCTCGCCGGTGGTGTGCAGCAGGTAGATCAGGAAGATGAAGACCACCGGGGTTGGGCCGCCAGCCGCCGCACCGACCACCAGGACGAGGAACCCGGCGCCCAGCTGGATCATGGCGAGGCCGAACTTGGCCGGGGCCGAAGGCTCCAGCCCCCGATTGGCGAGCCACAGCCAGAGCCCGGCGAAGACCGGGCCGAGCAGCACGATGTAGACGGCATTGATGGACTGGAACACGGAGGCCGGGACGCCCGCCCGGTCGACGAACCGGTCGGTATAGAGGTTGAGGGACGAGCCCGCCTGCTCGAACAGGGCCCAGAACAGTATCGAGCCAATGATCAGGAACAGGGCCGCGAAGATGCGGTCACGGTCTTCGGCCGGCAGCCGGAACACGGCGGTGTAGAGCACGTAGCCCACCAGCAGGGCGCCCGCAAACCCGAGCAGCCGGCCGACGACCTCCTGGTGCTGGACGAGCCACCAGACCACGCCCACCGACGCGAGGCCGCCGGCGTAAAGCAGCCACTCGAGGCGCAGGCCGCCGATGCGCTGGGCCAGGCGTGGCGGATCCGGCGGTTCCCCCTTGCCCATGAGCAGTGGCTTCCCGGCGACGAACACGGCAAGCCCGAACAGCATGCCGATGCCGGCGGCGCCAAAGCCGAAGGACCAGCCGTAGGTCTCGCCCAGGTAGCCGCAGAGCGCGGCGCCAATCGCCGCGCCCAGGTTGATGCCCATGTAGAAGATCGTGTACGCCGGGTCCCGGCGCGGGTCGGTCCGCGGGTAAAGCTGGCCGACGATCACCGAGATGTTGGCCTTCAGGAACCCGGAGCCAACGATGATGAAGGAGAGCGCCAGCCAGAAGAGGTTGAGCGTCGGGCTTCCCTGGCCGCCGTCACCCTCGACGCCCATGAGCAGATGGCCAAAGCACAGGACCACGGCGCCGAAAACCACCGCCTTGCGCTGGCCCAGGTACCGGTCAGCCAGGTAGCCACCAATGACCGGCGTGATGTAGACCAGGGCCGTGTAGGCGCCGTAGATCACGCTGGCCTTCTCGTCGGAGAACAACCAGTGCTTGGTGAGGTAGAAGATCAGCAGGGCACGCATCCCGTAATAGGAGAAGCGCTCCCACATTTCGGTGAAAAAGAGGACGTACAGGCCGGGCGGGTGCCCGAAGTAGGTGCGGGCGGCGGGCCCCTCGAGTGGCGGCTGCATCAGGCGTGCTTGTCGCGTGCCGGCTGGCCGGCGGCTTCAGGCTGGGACATGAAGCGCGCCATCAGGATGCCGCCCTCATAGAGCAGGTACATGGGTATCGCCAGCAGGGTCTGGGAAAGTACGTCCGGGGGAGTCAGCAGCATGCCCACGACGAAGGCCCCGAGGAAGACGTACTGGCGGTTGGCCTTCAGGGTCTCTATGCGCACCATGCCGGTCAGCACCAGCAGGACGGTGGCCACTGGTACCTCGAAGGCGACCCCGAACGCCACGAACAGCACCAGCACGAAATCCATGTAGCTGCTGATGTCGGTCATCACCTGGACGCCGGACGGGGCAGCCGCGGCGAAGAAGCCGAACATGATCGGGAAGACGACGAAGTAGGCGAAGGCCACGCCGACGTAGAAGAGGATCACGCTGGACACCAGCAGGGGCACGGCGAGGCGCTTCTCCCGCCGGTACAGGCCCGGGGCCACGAAGGCCCAGATCTGGTAGATCACCAGCGGCATCGCCACCAGGATCGCCACGTAGAAAGCGGCCTTGAAGGGCGTGATGAAGGGGGATGCCACCTGCGTTGCGATCATCGTCGCCCCCTTCGGCAGCTGGGCCATCAGGGGCGTCGCCACGGCCGTGAACACCTGCTGGGTGAAGGGCACGAGGCACAGGAAAGCGACGAGGATCGAGGCGACGGCTTTCAGCAGGCGCGAGCGCAGCTCCAGCAGATGGGACATCAGGCTGGCTTCGGGCAGCTCCTCCACATCGTTGTGCTGGAAGTCGTCGCTGGCCATGCGGACGCCGTTCCTTGCCTCAGGGCTCGGCCCGGGGAGGGGTGCCGGTTGCGGCGTCCTCAGACTTGTGGCCGGGGATGAGATCGTCAGCGCCGGGCCGGCTGTAGACGGGGGGAGTGGGTGTGGGCGGCGGCGCTTCCCGCGCCATGATCCGACGCTCCTCGGCCTCGAGCTCGTCCCGGATCTGGGCAGTGAGGGTCCGGGCCATCCGCCGGGCCTGGCCGGCGTAGCGCCCGAGCTGGGCCGCGACCTTCGGCAGCTTCTCGGGGCCGAGCACCACGAGGCCCAGCACCGCGATCAGGGCCAGTTCCCAGAAACCGACTTCGAACATCGGGAGCGGTATCCCCGACGGTCAGGCGTTGCCGCTACGCTCCGACTCGCGTTTCGCGGCCCCCGATTCCGGGAACTCCGCGTCCGGCTTGCCGAGCTGGCGCGGTTCGTCGGCCTCGCGCTCCGAGTCGGTCATGGCCTTCTTGAAGCCCTTGACCGCGCCGCCCAGGTCCTGGCCGATGTCCTTCAGGCGCTTGGTGCCGAAGATCATCACCACGATGAGCAGTACGATGAGGAGTTGCCAGATGCTGATGCCACCAAGTCCCATATGCGTTCTCCCCTGGGGCCAAAGGCCCGGGCATGCGTTTAGGATAGCGTGATCGAGGTGCCGCTACGTGACAAACGTCACGGACGCATCGCCGAAACTGGCGCAACACGCAGGGAAAACGTGACGGGGCCCGTATTGAGCAGTTCCACATCCATGTCGGCGCCGAATCTGCCGGTCTGCACCCGCGGGTGCAGACGTCGCGCCGCATCGACCAGCTGCTCGAAAAGCGCCCGGCCGGCCTCGGGCGGGGCGGCGGGTTCGAAGCCGGGCCGGTTGCCGTGGCTGGTGTCTGCCGCCAGGGTGAACTGGGGCACGAGCAGCAGCTCGCCCCCCACGTCCGTGAGGCTGCGGTTCATGCGCCCCGCAGCGTCCGGGAACACCCGGTACGCCAGCAGCCGCTCCGCCAGGCGCGCCGCGCCGGCCGGCGAATCCCCCCGTTCCATGGCCGCGAGGACCAGCAGCCCGGGCCCGATGGCAGCAATGGCTTCTCCCGTCACCGTCACCCGGGCCCACTTGACCCGCTGAAGCAGCCCGATCACCGATTTTCCCCCACAATAACCTTCAGATGCCCGAGAATTTCGCCAAGAAAACCCACTCCCGCCATATTGTGCGCGTAGTGGGAAAAATAACTCATGGGTTGCTCCTGTTTTGTGTCCTTGTGGGATTTTCTTTTCCGATGGCGGGTTGCCAGCCCCCCGCCGAGGCGGGCCGAGGCCGGAGCGATCTCAAGGTCTATCGCCACTCCCTGGACCAGGGCCCCACCACCCTGGACCCGGTCCAGGGCGCCAACGTCTACGCCAACTTCGTCATCGTCAACGCCTACGACACGCTCTACTCGTACAAGTACCTCGCCCGGCCCTACGAGCTGAAGCCCAACCTGGCTGCCGGCTTTCCCGAGATCTCCCCGGACGGACTGGTCTACCGCTTCCGCCTGAAGCCGGGGGTGCGCTTCGTGGACGATCCCTGCTTCCCCGGCGGGCGCGGCCGGGAAGTGGTGGCTGAGGATCTCATCTATTCGATCAAGCGGCACTTCGATCCCCGCAACCAGCCCCAGGGCGCCTGGCTCTGGCAGGGGCGGATCGCCGGCCTGGAGGAGTGGAAGGCCGCGGGCTCGGACTACGATCAGCCGGTCAGCGGCCTCGAGGCCCTGGATGACCACACCCTGGAAGTCCGGCTGCTGCAGCCCTACCCGCAGCTCGTCGCGACCTTTGCCCAGGGATTCTCCGCGCTGGTGCCCCGGGAGGCGGTCGAGAAGTACGGCAAGGGCCTCGGCGTGCGGCCCGTCGGCTCCGGCCCCTTCCGCCTCATCTCCTACGACACGGCCCGGGTCGTGATGGAACGCAATCCCCATTACCGCCAGGAGCCCGTGGACCTGGCCGCCGAGGGCTACGACCCCGCGACCCAGGCCTTCAGCGGCGTCGAGGCGATCCAGGGCCGCTCGCCCCCCTTCGTCGACCGCCTCGAGTTCAACTTCATCAATGAACCCAGCGCCTCCTGGTCCTCGTTCACCAAGGGCGACGAGATCCAGCTCACCGTGCTGCCGGTCGAGCAGGTGGACCGGGTGCTCGCGAGCAAGCACCCCGTCACCCTCCGGCCCGAGTACGCCAGCAAGTACCACCTCTACGCCGGCCTCGAGGCCGGCTTCATCTTCACCGCCTTCAACATGGACTTCCCGGAGTTCGGCTACAACGAGGACCCGGAGCGGGAACGGCGCAACAAGGCCCTGCGTTGCGCCATCATCAAGGGTTACGACTGGCAGGGCCGCAACGACAGCTGGTACAACGGCCTCGGCGAGATCTTCCCGGGCATCATCGTGCCGGCCAGCCCCGAGTTCGACCCCACGCTGTCCCGGGCCAGCATTACCCGCGACGTAGCCGGCGCCCGCCGGCTGCTGGCCGAAAACGGCTGGACGGCGGAGAACCTCCCGGAACTGGTGTATGGCACCACCACCGGCACCACCGAGCGCCTGTTCTTCGAGCAGTTCCGCGCCTGGATGCACGCCATCGGCTACCCGCGCGAGAAGGTGGTCCAGAAGACCTACGCCACCTTCGGCGACATCTCCCGCGCCTGGAAGCGCAACCAGCTGCCCCTGGTGGCGAAGGGCTGGGGGCTGGACTACCCGGACGCGGAGAACACGCTGCAGCTCTTCTACGGCCCCAACGGGTCGCCCGGTTCCAACGATGCCAACTGGGAGAACGCGGAATTCGACCGGCTCTACCGGGAGGCGGCTGTCATGCTGCCCTCGGAGGAGCGCACGCGCCTCTACCGGGAGATGAACCGGCTCGTGGTCGACGACTGCGTGGCCATCACCGGCCTGTCCCGGACCCGCATCTACCTCTGGCACAAGGATGTCATCGCGATACCCGACCGGGAGATCCTTGGCGGTTTCTGGCTGAAGTACGTCGACCTGGTGCCGGACGCCGCCGCGCCCGCGCCGGCCACGGGGACCTGAACCATGGAACTCCTCCAGTACTCCCTGCGAAAACTGCTCGGTGGCATCCCGCTGGTCATCGGCGTGACCCTGGTCAGCTTCGCGCTGATGGTCTACTTCGGGCCCGACCAGACCTACCTGCTGCTCGGCAAGAACCCGACGCCCGAGCAGATCCTCGAGGTCCGCCAGCAGCTGGGCTACGACCAGCCGTTCATCACCCGCTACCTCGGTTTCCTGCGGGAGATCGTCACCCTCGACTTCGGCGCGGCCTCGACCGGCGAGCCCGTGATGGACCTGCTGGCCAAGACGATGCCGGTGTCGCTGATCCTCATCCTTCCCGGCTTCATCCTCGGCCACGTGGTCGGGCTGATGATGGCCCTCGCCGCCGCCTACTGGCGTGGCCGCTGGCTCGACAAGCTCATCATGGCCATCGCCGTGGTCGGCATGAGCATCAGCTTCCTCATCGTCATCATCGGCTTCCAGATCCTGCTTTCTTCCAGCGATGGGCTGGACCTCTTCCCCGTCCGGGGCTGGAATGCGAGCACGTTCGCGGACTACCTCACCTACGTCACCGTGCCCACCCTCGCGACCATGTTCGTCGCGGTTGGCTACGAGACGCGCTTCTACCGCTCGATCCTCGTGGAGGAGATGAGCCGCGACCACGTGCGTACAGCCCGGGCCTTCGGCCTGCCCGAGTCCCGGATCTTCGTCCGCAACATCCTCAAGAACTGCCTGATCCCGATCATCACGCGGATCATGTTCTCGATTCCCCAGGTGGCCATCGGCGGGGCGCTGCTGATCGAGAGCTACTTCGGCATCCCGGGCGTCGGCAAGGCCACCTACGAGGCCATCGTGACCGGCGACCAGCCGGTGCTGAAGGCGGTCGTCAGCCTCACCGCCATCCTGTTCGTGCTGGTGGTGATCCTCACGGACATCCTCTACCGCGCCGTCGACCCGCGGGTGACGCTCAAGTGAGTGCCGGATCGCTCTGGGGCAAGGCGGCCCGCAAGTTCGCCCGGGATCGCCTCGGCATGCTCGCGCTGGCCGTGGTGGCGGGGTACTTCCTCGTCGCCGTCGGCGTCTGGTTCGGCTGGTGGGCGTCCGGCTGGCCGGACCTCACGGGCAGCAAGTGGGAGCCGGTGTCGGCCAGCCACTGGTTCGGCACCAACGTCATCGGCCAGGACATCTTCGACCGGGCCATCTACAGCACGGCCACCGCCTTCGAGGTCGGCCTCGTGGTGGCCCTGGCGGCGACGGCGCTCGGGGCCGTCCTGGGCGCGTTCGCGGGGTTCTTCGCCGGCAGCTGGATCGACGACCTGATCGTCTGGGTGATGGGCGTGCTCGATGCCATCCCCTTCTACCTGTTCGTCGCCGCCGTGGCCTTCGCCCTCGCCGGCAACGACTGGTCCATGCACGCGGCCATGATCGCCACGTTCTGGGTGGGCACCGGTCGCCTGATCCGGGGCGAGGTCATCAAGCTCAGGGGCATGGAGTACGTGGAGGCGGCCCATTCCATCGGCGTCCCGGAGACCACCATCATCTTCCGGCACATCCTGCCGAACACCTCGCACATCCTGCTGGTTCAGGCCTCGGTGATGTTCGTGGGGGCGATCAAGGCCGAGGTGATCCTGAGTTTCCTCGGCCTCGGCATCAAGGACGGGATGAGCTGGGGCCTCATGATCGACGAGAGCACGAAGGAAGTCCTGGCGGGCTTCTACAACAACTTCCTCGCGGCCTCCGTGCTGATGTTCGGCCTCGTGATGGCCTTCAATGCCGTGGCGGACGCGCTCCAGGATGCCCTGGACCCGCGCAAGGTGAGCTGATGTCCACCGGCGACATCCAGCCCGTGCTCCGGGTGCGCGACCTCTCCATCGAGTTCGCCACGGAGGAGGGCATCGTCCCGGCGGTGGACCGGGTGAGCTTCGACGTGCTGCCCAACGAGACCCTGGGTCTCGTGGGCGAGTCCGGCTGTGGCAAGACCGTGACGGGCCTGTCCATCCTGCGCCTGATCCCCATGCCGCCGGGGCGCATCGCGGGGGGCAGCATCGAGCTGAACGGGCGGGACCTGGTGCCGCTTGCCGCGCGCGACATTGAAGACGTGCGGGGCCGGGACATCTCGATGATCTTCCAGGAGCCCATGACGGCCCTGAACCCGGTCTTCACCATCGGCAGCCAGATGGTCGACGTGCTCCGCCGGCACCGGGACCTGTCCCGGCGGGAGGCCCGGGCGGTGGCGGCGGAGATGCTGGCCAAGGTGAACATCCCCGAGCCGGCGTCGCGCCTCGACGACTATCCCCACCAGCTTTCCGGGGGCATGCGGCAGCGGGTGATGATTGCCATGGCGCTGTCCTGCAAGCCCCAGCTGCTGATCGCGGACGAGCCCACCACCGCGCTGGACGTCACCACCCAGGCCCAGGTGCTGGAGCAGATCCGCGGGCTGCAGGCGGAGTTCCGCATGGCGGTGATCCTGGTGACCCACGACCTCGGCGTCGTCGCCGAGACCTGCCGGCGGGCCGTGGTGATGTACTGCGGGAGCATCGTGGAGTCGGGGACCGTGGAGGAACTCTTCGGCCATCCCCGGCACCCCTACACGGCGGGCCTGCTGGCCTCCATCCCCCGGCTGCGGCGCGAGCGCCTGCCGGAACTGCCGGTGATCCCGGGCCGGGTACCCGACCTGCTGGCCCTGCCCACCGGCTGCCGCTTCGCCGATCGTTGCCCGCGGGTGCAGGATCGGTGCCGGCTGGAGCGGCCGGCGCTGGTGGCGGCCGGGAGCGGTGGGTCGCAGGTGGCCTGCCACTATCCGCTCTAGCGGGTAGAATCCCGCCATGAAATCCAGGCTGGCCGAGGCGCAACGGCGCTCACTCAGCGAGGCGATGCGCCGCCTGACGCCGGAGCAACGCCTGGACGCGTATCTCGTTCACTGCCGCCTCGTGATGGCCCTGCAGCAGGGCGGCGCGAGGCGGGTCCCCGCGACGAAACCCCCTCGCGCATGAGAACCCGGCAAGCCGGTGAATCGGCGCTGCTCCTGCTGGATGCGGTGGATGTGTTGGCCAGGGTGGGCATCCGCTATGCCGTCATTGGCGCCATGGCGGCAGCCGTGCACGGCGTCGTGCGGGCCCTGAGCGACCCGTTCGGCAATCGGGTGGACCTGCTTTTCGGGCTGAGGGGGCTCCATGCCGAAGCCTTTGCCCGGGCAGTCCCGATACCTTTCCAGGGCGGCGAATTGCGGGTCGCCAGCGGGGAGGACTGCATCGCGATGAAGCTTTTCCCGGACGGGCCGCAGGATCGCCTGGATGCGCAGCATCCCCGGGCAGCCGCGGCCGGCAGCGTCGATTCCAGGCTATTGCAGGAAATCGCCTCCGGTTATGGCCCGGAGACCGTGGCGGCCTGGGACCGGCTGCGGGCAGGTTCGTAGATCCGGCGGCGAAGCCGGCTGGTGGAGCGCCACTACCCGGACTTCCTGGCTGCGCTGGCTAACCGGGACCATCAGGGTGGCTGCCGAATGTTGTTGACCAGACTGCTGCGCGAACTGAATACGGGCCTGCGCTTCTCCCTCATCGAGGTCGGGGCACGCCAGGTGGGCGAGGGTGAAGCGTTCTATGCGCTGCTCGAGGCGTTTCCCGGATCGGTACTGCACGGCTTCGAGCCGGAAGCGGACCTCTGTGCCGAGATGCAGGCCACCGCGCCGCCCGGCGTCCGTTACCTGCCCCATGCCCTCTGGTCGTCCAGCGAGCGTCGCCCGCTGTACGTCACTGCGCACCCGATGTGCTCGTCCCTCTACGAGCCCGATCCCCGCTATATCCAGGCCTTCATGGGGCTCAAGTCGCAGGCCCTGGCGCGGGTGATCGAGGTCGACACCATCGACCTCGACACGGTCGTCGGGCGCTACGACATTCCGCCGCCGGACTTCATCAAGATCGACATCCAGGGAGCAGAACTCGACTGCTTCAAGGGCGGCAGCAACACGTTGCGCTCGGTGCTGCAGATCCTGACCGAGGTGGAGTTCGCACCGCTCTATCGGGAACAGCCGCTCTTCGGCGATGTGGACCGCTTCCTGCGCGACCAGGGTTTCCTGTTCCACTGCTTCCGCCCCCTCCACGGCCGGATGCTGAAGCCGGTGGCGCTGGATGACGACGTGACGCGGCACCACCAGCAGCTGTGGACCGACGCGATCTTCGTGCGGGACTACCTGAACCTGGCCCGGCTCGAGCCGGACGCGCTGTTGAAGGCGGCGGTGCTGGCCGACCTGTACGGCAGCGTCGACCTGGCGCTGTGGTGGCTCGCGGAACACGCTCGTCGCACGGGGAGCGACTTCCGCGAGCGCTACACCCGGGCCATCCTGGCGGCCGTCGGCCGGGGCTTTGTGTGACCTAATCCCTATTCCGCCTCGAAGGCAATTTCCAGCCTGACGGTACGCTTCTCGCCGGAAGCGGCGTCGTAGTACGGCACGTCGTTACAGGAATACCTGCCGCTGACCGCCGGCGGCCCGGCCTTCAGGTCACCCGAGCATTCGGTGGCCGCTGTGGTCACGGTGTCGTTGCCCCGGGAGACCGTGAGGCCGATCTCCTCCGCACTCACGGTAACCAGTGCACTGGGCTCCTCGGCCACCGGCTCACCATACTGCAGCCAGGTGATCTGCCCGTCGCCGGTGCTTTCCTGGGGCGCGAGGGGAATTCGCGCGTCGATCTCGAGGGCGCCGGACACCTTCACGAGGGCCTGGCCGCGGGAGTAACTGCGGGGACCCAGTTCCGGAATGACCGTCGCGTCCGTTGCCGGCGGCGGCGCTGGCGGCGCCGGTGATTCCCTGGCCTCGTCGGCTCCGGCCACCGCCTGGGCGGCCCGGCCCGCCGTGTCTTCGTCGCTCCCCGGGTCCTGCCGGGCGCAGGACAGCACCAGGCCAAACAGCAGCAGTGGCAAGCCTGCTCTCAGGTTACGGAGCGTCATACCGCGTCCGATCATCATCGTTGTTCCCGTGTGGCCTGAACGCCAGACAACACTCTAGCTAACCGGGACCGATCACCACCAGGTGCCGTTCCTTCGCCACGGGCACCGCTCCGCGGGGCACGTGCCGGTCGAAGGTCACGAAGCAGCCGCCCCGGGCGACGGCGAGCCCCAGCAAATAGACATCCGTGACGTGTCGGGCAGTCAGCAGCCGGTCCCAGTGGATGGCCGCACCATCCAGAAGGTTGGCGTCTGCCGGCCAGAACTCGTGATGGCGGTCGCCCGCCGCAAGCCGCAGTCGTTCAGCCACCTGGGAGGCAGGCCGGGTATTGGGGTAGGCCGGCTGGGCCATCACCCGGACGCAGCCGATCTGCGTCAATGGGCAGGACGCCCACCCGTCGCGGATGTGGGCGCCCAGCCAATCAGTGGCGAGGCGGTGATGGACATGGGCGGCGTCCAGGAGGGCGATCAGTACGTTGATGTCGAGCAGGGCCCGCATCAGAGGCCATCGGCATCCCGCAGCTGGTTGATGATGTCGTTCGAGACGAGCTTCCCGTCGGCCGCGAAGGGCTTGAAGCCGTAGGCCGCCCGAGGCTCCCTCACTCCGGTTGCCGCCACGGTGCCGGTCAGGGCACGGCGGGCCAGATCCGAGATGACCTCCCCCGCGGTCGTGCCCTGCTGCCGGGCCAGTTCCTTGGCGGCGGCGAGGACGTCGTCGGCAATGTCCAGTGTGGTGCGCATCTGATGATGTGATGCTAATGCATCAGATGCCCTGGGTCAAGCAGTCCGCCCCGACAGGAACCTGCTTTGGCCGAAGTCCTCAGCTCACAGTGACCTTCACCATCTTGTCGCCCTGCTCGATGGCATCCACCACGTCGATGCCCGCCGTCACCTTGCCGAACACCGTGTGGCGGCCGTCCAGGTGGGGCTGGGGGCCGTGGGTGATGAAGAACTGGCTGCCGTTGGTGCCGGGGCCCGCGTTGGCCATGGAGATCACGCCCCGCTCGTGGCGCAGGGGGTTGCCCTTGAACTCGTCCTCGAAGCGGTAGCCGGGGCCACCCCGGCCGGAGCCCGTGGGATCGCCGCCCTGGATCATGAAGTTGCTGATCACCCGGTGGAAGGTGACGCCATCGTAGAAGCCTTCCTGGGCCAGGAAGACGAAGTTGTTGACGGTCTTCGGCGCGTGCTGGGCGAAAAGCTCCAGCTCGATGGCGCCCTTGTCGGTCTCGATGCGCACCTGGTAGCTGCGGCTGGTGTCGATCGTGAGGGCTGGCGGGGCGTCGTACTGCTTGGCGGGCATGCGGGTCTCCGGAATCTGTCGGCTGAGGGAAAGCAGGGCTCGCACTCTATACTCCCGGCATGAGTCCTGGCGACCCTCCGGCCAACACCCCGCCGCCACCCGCCCTCCTGGAGGTCATCGGCCTCGCCAAGCACTTCCCGGTGCGGGGCGGCCTGTTCCGGCGCGTCATCGGTCAGGTCCGCGCCGTGGACGGGGTCGACCTCGCGGTCAACGAGGGCGAAACCCTGGGTCTCGTGGGCGAGTCGGGCTGTGGCAAGTCAACGCTCGGCCGCACCATCCTTCGCCTGCAGGAACCAACGGCGGGGACGATCCGCTTCGCCGGCGAGGATCTCACCCGCCTCGACCGGCAGTCCCTTCTGCCCTGGCGCCGCCAGATGCAGGCGGTGTTCCAGGATCCCTACGGTTCCTTGAGCCCGCGCCGTACCGTGGCGCAGACCATCCGGGAGCCCCTGGACGTGCACCGGGTCGGCACCCCGGCGGAGCGCACCGCCCGGGTCGCCGAGCTGCTCGAGGTCGTGGGCATGGCGCCCGCGGCCGCCAGCCGCTATCCCCACGAATTCTCGGGAGGCCAGCGCCAGCGGGTCGGTATCGCCCGGGCCCTCGCCCTCAATCCCCGCTTCATCGTCGCCGATGAACCGGTGTCGGCCCTCGACGTCTCCGTGCAGTCCCAGGTGCTGAACCTGATACGGCGGCTACAGCAGGACCTTCGCATCGCCCTCCTCTTCATTTCCCATGACCTCGCCGTCATCCAGCACGTGAGTGACCGGATCGGCGTGATGTACCTCGGCAGGATCGTGGAGTCGGGCCCGGCCGCGGCCATCTTCCGGGAGCCGCTGCACCCCTACACCGAGGCGCTGCTCTCCGCCGTGCCCCAGGTGGACACCGCGGGCCGCGCGCGCATCGTGCTCTCCGGCGACGTGCCCTCTCCCCGGGAACCGCCACCCGGCTGCCCGTTCCATACGCGATGTCCGCGGGTGATGGCCCGGTGCCGCACGGAAGCCCCGCTGCTGAAGCCGGCCACGCCAGGCCACGAAGTGGCCTGCCACCTGCACGGGTAGGAGCGCCCGTAGGAGCGCCTTCAGGCGCGATAGGGAAAGTCCGATCGCGCCTCAAGGCGCTCCTACGGCTTCGTGATCAGGAACGCCAGAAGGTCGGCGAGAAGAGCACGAGGAGGGTGAACACCTCGAGGCGGCCGAAGATCATGGCGAGGATGCACACCCACTTGGCCACGTCGTTCACGTCGGTGAAGGTCGCGACGACCTGCCCGAGGCCCGGCCCCATGTTGTTGATGGACGACGCCAGCGCGGAGAACGCCGTCACCTGGTCGAGGCCGCTGCCCACGAGCACCAGCAACATCACCCCGAAGAGGATGATGTAGACCACGCAGAAGCCCCACACGGCGTCCACCACCCGCTGGCTGACCACCGCGCCGCCGAGGCGCACGGGGATCTCCGCCGCCGGGTGCACCAGGCGCCTCACCTCGCGGACGCCCTGGTTGTAGAGCAACAGCCAGCGGATCACCTTCATGCCCCCGCTCGTCGACCCCGCACAGCCGCCGACGAAGCTGAGCAGGATCAGCGTCAGCGGCAGCGCGCCCGGCCACTGGTCGAAGCCGGTCGCCGTGAAGCCGGTGGTGGTCATGAACGAGACGAAGTGGAAGGCCGCGTGGCGGGCTGACTCGAGGACCGTGGGGTAGTGGGCGGTTCCCACCAGGAAAGCCGTGCCCACCAGGGTGACGATGAGCAGGATCATGAGAACACCCCGCAGCTCGGG
>ERZ761602.1058-NODE-1058-length-53111-cov-5.722520_pt1 | contig 53111 bp, 43 predicted proteins | sample MGYA00512165_ERZ761602 | MGnify/ENA primary metagenome ERZ761602 (study PRJEB28899, sample SAMN02445085) | bioreactor sludge metagenome | biome: EBPR sludge; isolation source: Thorneside wastewater treatment plant | place: Australia: Brisbane, Thorneside...
CAGTCCCGGGATCAGTTTCGACCCACCACGAAGAGGGTGATGCTCTGCTTCGGCAAGGTCATGGTGATCTTCGAGGAGCGCGTCCTGAACGGGGACAGCGTCGTGATCCGATTCGTCGATGTCAGTTGGTAGGCGGTCACGTTCCGGTCCCCGGCGACATTGGTCAAGTTGATCGTCGCATTGATCGCCGAGGTCAGGCGCTTGTTGATGACCATGATCGTCACCGAACCGTCGCCGGCTCGCGTCGCGGCGAAGATCGAGTTGTCGTCCGGACTCGGGCTGGAAGCGAGGACCGAGGTCTCGCCGAACGTCGATTTTCGACCGTCGTAGTTCCGGTACATCTTCATCGCGTTGTAGGCGTGGCTGCCGGTGGGAGGCGTCACCCATCGATTGGCGAGATCGAGACCTTCTCGGCCGAAGATGCCCAGAATGTCGGCTTGGGTCGTCGCGCCGTTGATGTGGCGCTCGGCGCCGCAGTTGTATTCGGTGAGCGCGATCGGCGTGCCCGGGTAGTAGCTGTTGACCCATCCCCGCATCCGTGGAATCAGCTTGACCTTGTCCGCGATCCAGGATTCGTCGGTGTAGCCCGCATCCCACAGGGCTCGGGTCGAGCGATTGCGGCGCAACTGCATCGCGGTCGACACGTCATCGGAGAACTCGCCGCCCTGCGGGTAGTAGTGGAGGCTGAAGTAGTCCAACAACCGACGTCCGACTTGTTGGCTCTTGATCCGCATTTCCCGGAGGAGATACGGCGCATAGTCGATGTTGCCGTTCGCGGCGCGGTCGGGATAGAACGTCCAGCCGTTGTTCTGACCCGCCTGCTGGTCGAATCCGCTATAGAAGAACCCGCTCCAGCCCCACTCCTCGGGTCCGAGCACGATCGCTTGAGGATCGCGGGCCTTCACCATCGTCGCGTAGTCGATCATTTTCTGGCGCGCATCCCGCATCTTGAGACCTTCCGGCTGGACGTCGCGGTGGGAGTAGTGCCAAATGCTGGACTCGTTGTCGAGGAAGTAGTACCGAACCCCGCCGTTGCCCGCGGTTCCCCACCGTCCGATAAGATTGTCCATCCAGCCACGCTGAAACGTCGTGCTGTTCGGTGTGTTCGCGTCGGTCTTGTCGTTACCGATGACGAACTGCCCGTTCGGTTTCACGCCGTTCCCAGCGTTTGGCCAGCCCGGGTCGGTGTACTGCTGGGCCCCGTACTTCGAGACCGCGAAGCTTGCGAGCTTGGTCCGGTTCGGTCCCACCTTAGCGATCCAGTCGATCATCGGGATGGTGAGCATGGGCTGGGCGCCCCCGTTCTTCGAGTTCTGGACGAACGTGTGGACCTGCGCGTTGGGGGTGGCACTCGCGTACGGAATACTCTCGAAGTACCAGTCGGCGCCACGATTGTCGACGTTTTGCTGGTAGTTGTAGCGGGTGGTGGGGTTACCCCCCATGCGGTTCAGCGGGGCGTTGAGGTCGGAAAGTTGGCTCGCGGTGCCGTAGGCCGTGCCGTAAATCAACGGGTTGATCGGCTTTCGATTGCGGTTTACGTCGACCGTGAAGTTCACGGCGACCTGGGCTTGAAGCCCCGCCGCGACCGTGGCGAGGACGATGACTCCGAGCGATTTGAGGGTTGTTGGACGCATTCCTTCTTCTCCGTGAAGACTCGTCTAGTCGCGAGCCTATCGATAGGAAGAACTCCGGCGGGTTGAAGATCTTCGATTAGGTCTGCAGGCCCACCTTACCCGCCTTCGGCGGTCGCCAAGGCCGATCGGTCACCACGTTCCAATTCGCTCACGCAGGCCGCAATCGTGATGTCGCCGGTGACGTTGAGGACCGTACGACTCATGTCGAGGACACGATCGATGCCGAGGCAGATACCGATCGCCTCGGCCGGAACCCCGATCTTGACGAGGATCACCGCGATCATCGGCCACGCACCACCCGGTACGCCCGCCGTGCCGACGCCGGCGAGAATGGCGAGACCCATCACCAGGAACTGCTGCCCGACGGTCAGCTCGACTCCGAAAAATTGAGCGAGGAAGATGATCGTGATGCCCTCGAAGAGGGCGGTACCGTTCTGGTTCGCGGTGGCGCCGACGGTGAGGACGAAGGAACTGATATCGCGCGGGAGGCCGACATCCTCCTCGGCCGACTTCAGCGCAGCGGGCAGCGTCGCATTGCTCGACGCAGTCGCGAACGCCGTCAACATCACCCCCCGGATCTGGCCAAAGAACCGACGCGGATCGCGCTTGGCCACGAAACGGATCGCGAGGCTGTAGATCACGACGAGGTGGAACGCCAACGCGACCAGGACCAGGCCCGCGTACTTCCCGAGCGCCACGAACCCCGAAACACCCAGCGTCGAAGCCGTGACGAACACAAGCCCGAACACGCCATACGGGGCGAGCCGCATCGCCATCTCGATCACCTTGAGGCTGGTCGCGAAGACACCACCCAGGAACTCCTTGACCGGCAACGCCTTCTCCGCCTCGATCGATGCCAGCGCGATCCCGAAGATGAGCGCGAAGACCATGAACGGCAGCAAGCCTCCGCCCAACGCGTCGACCGCGCTCGCGAGAGGGTTGCGGGGGACGAACTCGACAATCGTTTCCGCCGCGGTTTTCGCCTTCTTGGCGTCCTCGACCTTTTTCTCGGCGTCGGCGGTCTTGTAGTTCGCGAGAAGTACTTCGCGCTCCTTCGGGTCGATGCCCTCGCCCGGCTTGACGATGTTCACCGCCCCGATTCCGATGAGGACGGCAAGGCCGCTGAGCACGACGGTCATTCCAAGTGCCCGCAGACCGATGCGACCGACCTTGCGCGCATCGCCGATCTCAGCCACGCCAAGCACGAGAGCGCTGAACAGGAGCGGAACCACGATCATGAAGATCAAGCTGAGGAAGATCTGCCCGACCGGATTGGCCAGGTTTTCGCGGACCCAGACGACCCAGGGCTCTTTCGGACCCCACGTGCCTTGAACGACACCACCAGCGAGAGCCCCGAGAACGAGGCCCAGGAAGATCTTCGTATGCAGCGGCATCCGGCGGCGTTCGTTCACAGGGCGTTCGGTTCGCCGCGACGCGTACCGAATCCTGCCTTCGGGTATCTTCCCGGGCCATGCGACAGTTTCTTTTGCTGGTTTCCGTTCTGATGGTGGGATTGGTGATCGGGTGTGGTCCGAAGGAGGACGCGTCGGGCGGAGATGAGAAGGCGCCGACCACAACGACGACGGGGGGCGAGACCGCCGACAAGACCGGCGGTGAGACCGGGGACTCCGGCGGAGCGGTGACGAACGAGCAGGTCGTCGGCGAGTGGACGATGTCGAGCCAGCAGCCGACATCGCAGGTCGAAGCCGAGATCGTCATGAACGCCGACGGGACGTTCGTGAACACGGGCACGGTCACCTCGGAACAAGACACCGAAGTTGCCTCGATGCGCGCGGTGATGACCTACACCATCGAGGGCAAGTGGAAGATCGAGGGCGATATGCTCGTCTCGACGCCCGACAACGTCGATCTCAAGGTCGACGAAATGGAACTCACGGCCAAGGACCCGGCGAATCAGGCCGGCATCGATGCTCAGAAGGAAGAGCAGATGAAGAAGATGGAAGAGCAGGGTAAGGCCGGGCTCAGCACCGAAAGCAAAGTCAAGGTCGAGAAGGCCGAAGCCGACAAGCTTCACCTCGCCTCGCCGGACGGTCAGACGAAACTCGAGTACGTCCGCAAGAAGTAATTCAGGTATGGCTTACTTGACGGCCCTTCGCGATCTCGCGAAGGGCCGTTCTTCGTGTCCAGCGGACCGTTGGTTTCCCGTCATTCGGCGACGCAGGGTCAAGATATCCGTCCATGATGCCGCTTGGACGGTTTGGACAGATCATCCCCTGATTCGACGATGGGTCGTGCGCCGCATCGTCTGGAAGATCCTCCCCTGATTCGGTGATGATCGTGCGCCGCATCGTCTGGAAGATCCTCCCCTGATTCGGCGATGATCGTGCGCCGCATCGTCTGGAAGATCCTCCCCTGATTCGGCGATGAGTCGTGCGCCGCATCGGGGAAGCTGGCCCGATCACGCCCTCCGGACCGGACCCGCCACGCCTGTCAAAGTCGCGGATCGACGGGCTCGCTCTCCAAGGCAAGGACCGCGAACACACACTCATGCACGCGTCTCAGCGGTTCGCCCCGCACAAAACGCTCCATCGCCTCGACCCCGAGCGCGAACTCTCGCAGAGCAAGTGCCCGCTTTCGATTCAGACTTCGCTGACGCAGTCGACGAAGGTTTTCCGGCTCCAAGTACTCGGGTCCATAGATGATCCGTAGGTACTCGGGTCCCCGACACTTGATCGCAGGTTGCACGGCCCGACCCTGATCCTCAGCCACGAATGCCATCGGCTTGACGACCATTCCCTCTCCACCGGATCCAACAAGCGATTCCCACCAGTGGCATGCCTCGAGGATCTGCTGTTCGGACGCCAAGTCGATGACCCGATAGGGCGTTCTCACGAGAAGTGACGGGTCTTGGTCGCACCAGCGCCCTAACGTTTCCATGTGCCACACGTGGTCGCGATCGATGTGGACGCGCCCCTCGGAGGCGAGCAAGTGAAACGGAGCGAGTTTGTACCCCTCGATGCCGTCGACGTGCCAGCAGTAGCGCCCGTAAGCTCTCGGAAGCTGTCCGCCGAGTGAGTTCGAGCTGCGGCCCGTTCCGTCCATTCGGCTGCATCGGGATGGTGGCGGGCCATCATTCCCTCCGCCACGCGGTGCCAAGCTTGCGCCGAAGCGTTCGCTGCCGCACCCACCGGCGCGTACTGCGAACGAAGAAGTCCCAATGCTTTGGCGGACCACGGCATCACCTCCAGATCGACGAGCAGCCAATCTGTCTCAAGCTCCTCGAACAAACCAGCCCTGTCGGCGGCTGCAATCATGCGGTCGAGGATCGTCGCGTGATGGCACGGATCTTCGAAGAAGGGCCGTCCCGTCCGCGTGAAGACAATGCCGACCTCGTCGCCACCCACTCGGAATCGGCGCTCAGCTGCCTCTCGAGAGCGGCACAGCACCGCCACTGCCCGCGACCCCATGTGTTTCTCTTCGCACACGACTTTGGACACATCAACGTCGCGTGTGAAGTAGCTGATCGCTTCGGTCGGATGCTCCAAGAAGCCGTCCCGCTCCGAAGTCTGGCACGGCGACATCGTTGGTGGGAGGTAGATGAGCCAGCGAGGATCGGCGGCAAACCTTGACATCACTTCAAGGGCGGCAATCGCGTTTTCCTCACGGATCGTCACCCTGCCTGCAAGGCGAGTTTCGACGGACCGACGCCCGATGACGTCCTCAAGATCGAGGACATCCGCATCCGGGTGCCCGCGTTCCCCTCGAAGACCGATGGGGCGGGCCGGGGTCACATACACTTGTCGCGCGGGCACACTCACCAGTTCACGCTCGGGGTAACGAAGCGCCGTGAGCGCCCCCCCAAAGCAGCAACCGGTGTCGATGTCGATCGTGTTATTGATCCATTCCGGCGTAGGGACCGGCGTGTGGCCATACACCACCAGTGCCCGGCCACGGTAGTTCCTCGCCCACTCGTACCGAACAGGGAGCCCGAACTCATCGATCTCGCCCGTGGTCTCCCCGAACAGAGCAAAGTCGCGGACCGCCGACGATCCTCGACCCTGCATCGACTCACGCAGGCCGGCGTGGGCCACGCAGAGCTTGCCGTCATCCAAGACCGCGTGGCTGACCAGACCATGAATCCAGGTTGCCGCACTTGCGCGGAATTCCTGGGTCTCAGCGTCGAGTTGCTGAACCGTCTCCGCGAGGCCGTGGTTCAACTGGACTTTCTGCCCCTGAAGGTAGCGACTCAACTTGACGTCGTGATTTCCAGGCACACAGATCGCTTGATCGCGCTCATGGAGGCTCATCACGAGCTTCAGGACGCCAACCGAATCGGGCCCCCGATCGACCAGGTCTCCGAGGAATACGAGCTTCCGACCGGCAGGGTGATGCCATTCGGGCACCTCGAGCCACCCTAGAGCCTTAAGGAGATCGTGGAGTTCCCCGAGACATCCGTGAACGTCACCAACGATGTCAAAAGGTCCGTGCTCATTCGGCCGTCGACTCCAAATCGCCTCACGCACGATCTCGACCGAATCGATCTCGTCGGGTGTAAGGACGTACACCTTATGCCACTTCTCGGATTTCAGTTGTCCGAGAGTCCGCCGCAAATCGTTGCGTTGGGCGCGAACCACGTGAGAGCCGAACTGGCGGTCGGGCCGCGAGGCGTTCCGCTCCGTGCAGAGGTTCATCGGCGTATCGAGGATGATCGCGACCTTCAGCGCGTGCCATTCAGATGCGAGCTTCAGCAGGGGTGCCCGCGCCTCGCGCTGCACGTTGGTCGCATCGACGACGGTGAGACGACCGAGTTCAAGCCGCTTGGCGAGGAGAAAGTGCAACGCTTCAAATGCATGCCCCGATATATCAAGCCGATTCTCATCGTCGGAAACCCAGCCCCGAAACGCGTCGCTGCTCAACACTTCCGTCGGGAGGAAGTGCTTCCGAGCGAAGGTCGACTTGCCTGAACCGCTCGTACCGATGAGCACGACGTGGGCGAACTCAGGGATCGCGATCTTCATCGGCTGAACACCGCCATTTGACTCGGCGCGCCGAGCTCGTCATCCGGATCACCGATCCCCTCGAACACCACGGAGTATCCATAGGTCGAAGCCACACCCTCAGCCCAACTGCGAAACTCGGCGCGCGTCCACTCAAAGCGATGGTCGGTGTGACGCAGCCCAATGTCTCCGTACAAGGTGTTGTACTCACGGTTCGGAGTGGTGAGAAGGACGTTCTGTGGCCGTGCGAACCCGAACACGACCCGTTCGAAGGCATTCAGTCGCGGCGGATCGAGATGCTCGATGACTTCGACAACCGTGGCAACATCGTAACCTTCCAACCGGGAATCACGGTACATCAGGCTGCCGTGGAGGAGCTTGACCCGCTCGCGAAGGCGCACCCCCGCGTCATCCAGTCGCATCTTGCGCTCGGCGCGCTCAAGCTCATAGTACGAGACTTCCAACCCGGTAATGCGCTCAATCCCCTGGATGGGCACAAGCTTCCGCAACAGTTTCCCTTCACCACACCCAAGATCGATTACCGATCGTGGCTTATGCTCGCGAATCCATTCAACGACCCGATCATGGCGGAGACTGTGGAGCCGCACAGGCGCGTCGGCGGGTTCAGCCGCAAGTCCCTCCGAGGTCGCCTCGCCCTCGGCCAAGGCGACCTCTTCATGTGCCAGTTGCGCGAGCGCTTCACGAACTAGCGACTTCTTGATCCCAAAGTAGGCGCGGACGATCGCATCACGGTGGGGATGCGAAGCGAGCCATCCCTCGCCCTTGCGGATGATCTTGTCAACCTCACCCGAATCCATGTAGTAGTGCTTCCGCCCGTCCAATGCGGGGAGGAACACGTAAAGGTGTCGTAAAGCATCGCGCAGCCGGATCGTGTGCTCTAGCTTCACCGCGTAGTACGAACTCTGCCCCCACTCCGGAAACTCCGGATCGAGCGGCAGCGGATCGACGCTCACCCGATAGCCCAACGGCTCGAACAGCCGCCGGATCACCGATTCGCCTCCCCGTGCCGGTAGCACAGGAACACCGATTTCGAGATCGATCGGCGTTTCGGCAAGCTCTGGTCGCTCCTTGCTCCTTCCGCTCATCGCTGTACCGAAGCACTCATTGAGCGCGACGGAGACGAACGAACTCGCAACGTACGGTCGATCGTTCACATAGGCGTCGAATGCTGATGCACGATCTTTGCCACGGACCAGCTTGACCGGATCAATGTCCAGAATAAGGGCTGCCGTGGTCCGTGAGGCAGTCGCTTCAGGAAACACGACATGAGCCCGTCCGAACGATGTTTCGGTGGAGTAACTCCGGTCTGGATGCTTATGAAGCAAGAAGCCCAGGTCCCTGGCAGGATGGCGCGTGGTCGTAATCCAAAGCATGCTGGATTCGGCAGGATACCGAAACCGTGGCGATTCAACAGACTATCGGCCCAGCAGCGAGGCCTCCTCTCCCCCCTGGCTCAGGGGTTCACCCATGGGAGTCCCTGCCATCGTACTGCTGGGTTCAAGCACTCCATCTTGCGCGTGACGAGCGCTGCTTCATTTCCTGGGGTCGAATTCTCACGCTGGTCCGCCTCGACGGTCCGTCGGAACGGACATTCGGGCCATTACATCAGGCAGAGCATTCGCTCCGCTTCCCGATCGATCGCCTTCGTCTCCCGCGCGGTCCAGCGACGCCAAGGTTCGAAGACGGGCTCGGAGCGCTTCCCCGACCGCTTCACCCGCCACGTTCCCGTCGCCACGCCATCGAGCAGCACGACCGCCTCAACCTGGCCGGCGATGCGAAACACCTGCTTCAGAAAGGCCGACGGGATCAGAAAAGTCCGGTCCCGATGGGCGAGCGTGATCGAATCGAACTTGGCGAGGAGCCGCACTTGCGGCGGATCAGCGTCGACCGCCATGCCGGGAAGATCCAAGAGGCGCTTCCCTTCGCACTCGACTACCTCACAGGCGGGCTCGACCGCGGCCCACGCCGCGCGGGCCTCGACCGCAGAGATGCCGGCCCAGAACGCGAAGTCACGAGCATCCGCCGGTCCGTAGGCCTCCAGGTAGCGTCGAGCGACCTCGGCGGCGGACACGTCGGGCAAATCGGTTTCGACCAGGGCGAACTTCTGATCCGCCCCTTCACCGACGAACACCAGGCGTCCGTCGTAGGCGAGACCCTTCACGTCGCGCCCCCATCCGGTACTGGGGATCGCCTTGAGGGCGGGCACCCTATCGTGGATCTCCTGGCGCGTCAGCGGTCCCTCGGCAAGCGCGGCGACGATCTCGGCCTCAAGTCCGTCTGGGTCGGCGATGCCGAAGTAGTGCGTCAGATGGGTGCGGAAGACTGCGGCCCGGCGGCGACCGAACCAGCCGAGGAGAAGGCGATGGTCGGCGCGATCGTGAGTGTGAAGGGTCCCGCGCACGGTCCAGCATTTGCGGAGCCAGCCGTCGACCTCCAACGCCGGACCCGTCCATCCCGGTACCGGGCTTTCGCAGCGAGCCGCGACGCCCGTCGCAAGGCTCGCCGCGTACTGGGTTTGGACGGTGAAGATCGCGTGAACGGCGGCTTCGACGGTCGGAACGCGCTCGATCAGGGCTTGCCGGGCAAGTCGTCGCAGACGGAGTTGCTCGGGCGTGATGTTCACGCCTACCCGACAACCTCGACCTTCCTGCGGAGCTGCGGGCCGGTCGGGGTGTCGCGAATCTCCCATCCCGCCGCTTCGACCTCGACGCGCAGAGCGTCGGCGAGGGCGAACTCCTTCGCGGCCTTGGCCGCTTGACGCTGCGCGACCTTCTCGACAAGCATCGCCGGCGGTTCATCCGAGCGTGCCGCTTCCGGAGCCTCGCCGTCTTCGGTGAGGCGCACGATACCGAGGAGTTCGCCGATCTTTCCGAGGTAGCCGAGGGCGCTCCTTGCCGAAGAAGCGCTCATCGAGGCTCCTTCGCGGAAGATCGCCCCCGTGCCTTCAAGCGCTTTCGCGAGGGCGACGGAAGTGTTCAGGTCTTCGCACATCGCGTCGAGAGCCTGGTGGTAGAGGGCATCGAGTTCGTCCCCGATCCGGTCCTCGTCTTCGGCATGGCCGAGCGCTTCGCGGGCGAGGCGCTCGCACTCACGGTACCGCTCGACGTTCTTGGTGGCATCGCGCAGCGTCTGCATTGTGAAATTGAGAGGCTTGCCGTATGGCACCGAGATCAGGGCATAGCGGAGCGCGAGCGGATCGGCACCCTTGCCCTCCACGAGATCTCGCACTGTGTAGAAGTTGCCCAGGCTCTTCGACATCTTTTCGCCGTCCACCTGGAGGAAGCGAGTGTGCATCCAGTGGTTTGCGAACGTGTGGTGGGTCAGGCACTCCGACTGGGCGATTTCGCACTCATGGTGGGGAAACACGAGGTCTTCCCCGCCCGCGTGGAGGTCGATCGTCTCCCCGAGGTACTGCATCGCCATCACCGAGCATTCGATGTGCCAGCCCGGAAATCCCCAACCCCACGGGCTGAACCACTGCATCAGGTGCTTGTCGTCCTTCTTCCAAAGGGCGAAGTCGGACGGGTGGCGCTTGTTGTCGTCTTGGACGACGTCGCGGACGCCCTGATAGAGATTGTCCCGGTCGCGGTTGCCGCTGAGCTTTCCGTAATCCTTGAAGGAATCGACGTCGAAGTAGACGCCGGTTGGCGTTTCATACGCGTTCCCGGACTCAATGAGCTTCTCGACCGCGAGGATTTGCTCGCGCATGTGCTGAGTCGCCCTCGGCCACACGAGCGGGGTACGCAGATTCAAACGGTGCCAGTCCGCCTTGAAGCAGTCCGCGTAGTAGTCGGCGAGGTCCCAGACGTTCAGAAATTTTTCGCCCTCTTTACTCTTGAGCCCCTTCTCCATCCGATCTTCGCCGCCGTCCTGATCCTCACTCGTGAGGTGGCCGACGTCGGTGATGTTGCTCACATAGCTCACGCGCCAGCCGAGGGCTTGGGCCGTACGGACCACGAGGTCGCCGGTAAGGAAGGTTCGAAAGTTTCCGATATGCGCATAGCTGTACACTGTCGGACCACACGAGTAGAAGCGGAGGTGACCAGGTTCGGTCGGCACGATCTCCTTGACTTCGCGTGTCATCGTGTCGTAGAGGCGGAACTTCCGTTCGGGCGTCGGCATAGGGAACAATGTACCTATGCTCTGCGCGACACGTGGACTTTCGTCCGGCTGAATGCTTCGCGCGCTGGGGGCGTCATACGATCATGGAGAAGCGACTTTTACGTTGGATGCCGGCAGCGCTGGCCCTCGCGCTCGGCTACATGGTGATCACCACGATCAGTTGTAGCCGTGGCAGTTCAGAAACGCCCCTCGCCCAGGTCGACCGACCGGCCCGAGAGCTGAGCATGCGTCGGGTATCGACGATCACGTGGTACTCAAACTTCGACAAGGCGAAGGAGGAAGCGAAGCGGACCGGCAAGCCGATGATGGTCGACTTCTACGCCGACTGGTGCGGCTGGTGCAAGGAACTCGATGACCAGGTGTTCCCCAACCCGCAGATCGTGGACGCGGCCCAAGACTTCGTCTCTGTCAAAGTCGACACGGACCGGAATCCCGAACTCTCGATGAAATACAGGGCAGACGCGCTGCCGTTGATCGTCTTCATGGATGCGGACGGAAAGGTCTTGCATCGGATCGAGGGCTTCGTGCCGGCGGTGGACTTCAAGGCCGAGATGAACAAGGTCTTCCGCTAGACCGATGCCGATCTACGAGTATGAGCCGATCGATTACGACTGCCTGATATGTGGTGGCCGATTCGAGGCGCTACAGGGCATCCACGACGAACCCCTTCCCTTTTGCCCGACCTGCGGCCTGGACTGCCGACGCGTCATCAGCAAAGCCTCGATCAAGATCGCCACCCCCACCGACGCCGACCGAGCCGCCAAGAAGGGGCTCACGACCTTTCGGCGGGCCGAAAAGGGCGTTTGGGAAAAGGTGGCTGGGCCCGGGGTCGATGTCATTCAAGGCAGCGCGGAGGAGATCGCCTCGGTCGAAGCCGAGAAAAAGACATCGAAGCCAAAGAAGCTCGAACTGCCGTAGACTCGCGGCATGACACTTGCGGTCGTCGACGTCGGATCCAACTCCGTGCTTCTCACCGTCTGCCGCCGGAATCAAGAGGGGGGTTGGGACGAGGTCCTGGAGACATCTCGCGTGACCGGACTGGGTCGCGGCGTGGCTCAAACCGGTGAGCTTTCCGGGGACGGCATGACCGACACGCTCGCAGCCTTGAGCCAAGCGTTCACGGATGCCCGCAGAGCGGGGGCGGATCGGACTGTCGCCGCAGCGACGATGGCGGCCCGGATGGCGTCGAACGTCGCCGAATTCCAGGCTCGGGCGGAAGCCCAGGCAACGCCGGTGGAGATCCTGAGCGGAGAGCGAGAGGCCGAACTTGGCTTTCGAGCCGTCGCCGACGATCCTCTCTTTTCCGAGTGCACTCGGCTCTCGATCATCGACCCGGGCGGCCAAAGTACCGAACTCGTGACTGCCGAGCGCGCGACTGCCGGCTGGGATCTTCGATTCCGACGCAGCTTTCTGATCGGCACACTCCAACTCCGGGGGAGCCTCTTATCAGAGGAGGCACCGGACGGCCCGACCCGGATGGCCGCGCTGCGCCAACTCGATCAGACGATCGGTTTGGAGTACCTGCCCCATGCGGCAGGCACGGCCGTCGTGCTTGGGGCGACCGGCACGAATCTCATCACGATTCGAGAACAGATGACAACCTGGGATTCGGAACGCGTTCACGGAGCGATCCTCGACTACGAGGAGGTCGGGCGGGCCGTCGGGTGGCTTTGCGGGATGACGGACCGAGAGCGAGCCGCCATCGTTGGGATGGAACCGGGCCGTGAAGGCACGATCCATATTGGGAGCCTCATCCTGGAGCGGTTCATGTACGCCCTCCACGTCCTCGAGATACGGGTGAGCGTCCGAGGGTGGCGACACGCGCTGCTTGCCGAGATCGCCTTGTCATAAATGCAATACGAAATACTCTTGCAACCCCAATTTACCCGGTTCGGGTAGGTTCGGAGCGTGCGCCGGCGCGAGATTCCGATACTGATCGCGATCTTCCTCGACCTGCTCGGATTTGGGATGGTGGTCGTGGATATCCAGTTCCGGACCAAGGCACTCGGAGCAGACGGCTGGCTCAACGGACTGATCCTGTCCTCGATGTTCGTGACGCAGATCCTGGTGTCCCAGCGGTGGGGCCGGTTGAGCGACCGCATCGGGCGAAAGCCCGTGCTCCTGATCTGCACGTTCCTCTCGGCGAACGGGCTCGTCGTCTACGCCTTCGGCGACAACCTTTGGCTCGTTCTTCTCAGCCGCATTCTTGGAGGTCTTGGCGCGGCCAATGTCGCAATCGCCCAGGCGTTTCTCTCTGAAGCCACCGACGGAGAGACGAGAACCGGGGCGATGGGGCGCGCGGCGGCAGCGGTTTCGGCGGGTCTGATCGTCGGTCCGTGGGTGGCAGCGACGCTCTCGGGGCTCGGCCATGGTGCCTGGATCGGAGGCGTCGCCGCCGTGGCCTCGGGCCTCGGTTTGGCCGCGATCGCGATCGGGATGCCGACGTTGCCGAAAGTTGAGGCGACCAAGAACGGTTCGCGCGAAAAGGCGCGGTGGATCGACCTCACGTTGCTGCGTGACTTGCCGCGACTCCGGCCGCTGATCCTCATCGCGGTGGTCGCATGGTTCTCGCTCGCGACCCTCGAGGGCACGTTCGGCCGATTGATCCAGGCGACGCTCGGCTACGAGCAAGAGCAGTTCGGCGTTTTGTTCGGCTACGAGTCGCTCCTCAGCGTCCTGGTCCAGGGGGTGCTCCTGGTATGGGTCACGCGGCGGATCAAAGAGGCATCGCTCCTGCGCATCGCGTACATCCTCCAGGGAGCCGGGCTGGCCCTGACGCCTCTGGCACCGAGCCTCGCCGTCCTCTTTGTCACGAGCACCCTGTATGCGATCGGGGCCGGGTTTGCGAATCCGACCATCAACAGCCTTGCCAGCAAGTGCACGCCTGATGATCGCCAAGGCGAACTCTTCGGCCTCCTCCAGGGTGCACGATCGTTCGGGTTTATGGTCGGTCCGGCTTTGGGGGGCTTGCTCTTCGACATCCAACCGGGTATCCCGTACTACTTCGCCGGCGCGGTGTGCGTCGCGGCGGCGTTCCTGGTGACGAGAGGCATGAAGGACACGAACCCGGCACCGCTCCCGATTCTCGGCACGGCATGGTACCGGTTCATTCTAGGCCTCGCTCGCCGCGCGTTGCTCCCGCTGCTGGGGGGATACCGCGTCCGTCATCGAGAGCGGGTCCCGATGGAGGGTGCCGTCCTGATCACACCGGTTCACTTCAGCTACCTCGACCCGGAACTGGTCGCGTGCGCCATGCCAAGGGCGATCTTCTTCATGGCGAAAGCCGAACTCTTCCGGGTCCCCATCCTCGGCGCATTGATCCGGAGTCTCGACGCATTCCCGGTCCGGCGTGGAGAGGGTGACATGGAGGCAATCCGCAAAGCAATCGAAGTCCTGAAGGAGGGCCGAGCGCTCCTCATGTTCCCCGAGGGGACGCGGGGCCTCGGGGAGCAGATGGGTCCGATCAGTTCGGGGGTGGCGATGCTCGCGAAGCGATCAGGGGCGTGGATTCTGCCCGTGGGCATCGTGGGCACCCAGTTCGTCTGGCCGAAGGGCTCCAAGAAACTCCGACGGCGACGGATGACGGTCCTCTTCGGCGAGCCGTTCCGGTATGACGACGTCGCGCCTGGAGCGAGCGAAAAGGTTCGCAAGGCGGCCTTCGCAAGCCTCCTGGGAGAACGGATCGCCGCGCTCTGCCAGGAGGGTGGCTTGCCGATCCGACCCCCGGAGCCCCAAGAGATTCCTGAAACCGCCGACGTAAACTAAGGCGTGTCTGCGGTAAGGCTCGTGTTCTTGGGTGCGGGAAGCATGCGATGCGGGCCGCCGATCATCGGGGCCCTTGCCGGCTATTTCGGCGAACGCGAGTTGGAGGTGCGGCTCTTCGACCCGGATGACGAACGACTGGAACTCATGGGTCGACTCGCCACCGCGAGTTTCCTGATGGAGGCAGCGCCCCACCGTGTTGCTCTCTTCACGGACTATTCGGACGCGCTCGAAGGAGCCGAACTCGTGATCCTCGCGATCGGCGAGTCCGCGGCGAGACGCATCCTCGGGGAAGGATCGCCGGTGGGTCGGGACCAGGCTATCGGCGAAGCGACCGAGCGCCTGGCCCGGAGCTTTCCCGACGGCGTCCCCGTTCTCGACCTGACTCGCGACACGAACCTCTCCGCTGAATTCTCGCGTCTCGAGGGCTGGCCGCCCACGCTGAGCGCGACCGAGAGTCGATCGCTGGCGTTCCAGATCCTGCGCTGGATTCATGGCGAAGAACCCGCGCACATGCTCACCCATCAGGAAGAACAGTCGCCGGTGCGAGCCTGGCTCGACGCCTCGATCCCTCGCTGACTATTGGGCCATGACTTCGACCAAGAGAAGCTTCTCGGGGTCGATCGACCGCTCGGTGCTCAGGACGTAGCTCAGCGGGTGGCTGACGAGCTTGCTGCCGTCGACGCCGGCCATTTCGCCCTTGAAGCCGCTGAGGAGGCGGTTGGCGGCAAACGCCCCCAGACGCAGCGCCAGCACTCGATCGAACGCGGTCGGGCTCCCGCCGCGCTGCATGTGGCCGAGCACGAGGTATCGCGCCTCGAATCCGGTGCTCTTCTGGATGAAGTCCTTGATGTCGCTCGCGCGGGCCGCTCCCTCGGCCACGACGATGATGCTGCTCCTCTTCCCTTTCTGACGCATCGCGCGGAGGTTGTCGCAGATCTCGAGTAGCGAGTACGGCACTTCGGGAATCAAAACCGCTTCGGCCCCGGCGGCAAGGCTGACATCGAGGGCGATGAATCCGTTACGGCGCCCCATTACCTCGATCACGAAGACGCGCTCGTGCGAATAGGCGGTGTCGCGGATCTTGTCGATCGCCTCGAGCGCCGTGTTGACGGCGGTGTCGAATCCGATGCTGAAATCGGTGCCGGAAATGTCGTTGTCGATCGAGCCGGGCACCCCCATGACGGGAAAGCCGTACTCGTCGAAGAGCGTCCGCGCGCCGGTCAGGCTACCGTCTCCGCCAATGACGACGAGCCCCTCGACCTCGTTCTCGCGCAGGACTTCCATCGCCTGCTGGCGTCCCTCGTGGGTCATGAACTCCTTGCTGCGCGCGGTACGAAGCACGGTGCCACCATAGCTGATGATCCCGCCGACCGCCTTCGAGGTCAAGGGCACGACTTCGTTGCCCATGATGCCACGGTAACCGTGCAGGAACCCGATGACTTCGGTGCCGCGACCGATGGCGGCGCGTACGGCCCCCCGGACCGCGGCATTCATTCCGGGCGAGTCGCCACCGCTCGTGATCACGGCAATCTTCTTCATCCGATCCCGTGAGGGTACCGGATGCCACGAAGCCGTGCACCCGACCGGGAAACATAGGTAAAAGGCGGGGAGGAGGTTTGTTTGATGCGTTCTGAACCTATTTTCAGCGTGCGCGCGGCCGTTCTTGGGCTGGGCGTGTTGGCTTCGGCAGGGATGGCGATGGCCGACGAGGTGATCCTCAAGAATGGCGACCGACTGACCGTCAAGGTCACCAGGATCCAAGGCGGCAAAGTGTTCGTCGAGTCCAAGACTCTCGGCAAAGTCATCCTCAAGGTCGCAGAGATCGAGCGCACGACGCTCGATGCACCGATGGTGCTCACTCTCAAGAGCGGGGCTCGCGTCGAGGTTCGTGTCCTCACTGCCGAGACCCCCAAGGCGCAGTCCGGCCCGTCGGAAGGCCTCGCGATCGGGTTCGCCGAGTTGCGCGACGAGCACGAAGGCGAGAACATCGGCAAGGTGAACGGCACCCTGACGGCCAGCTATTCCGGCGTCGTCAACAACACCGAAACCCAGAACGTGCGCGCCGACGCCAAGCTCTGGACGAGCGTCGCCGGCGGACGCATCGACTTCGACGGCTACTACCACTACGCGACAGAGAAGAAGAAGGACCAGGATCGCTCGATCACCGAGAACCGGTGGGAACTCGGAGCTCAGTACTCCCGCTACCTCGCCAACGAAATGTACTTCTACGCGAATGCTCGTCTCAATCGCGACCCGATCCGCGAATTGGATCGCCGGTTCGTCGGAGGTGCGGGCATCGGCAAGAGCTTCATCCACAACGACACCACGACGTTCACGGGGCAGATCGGTGCCGCGTACGTCAACGAGAAGTTCCTCGATGGAACCGAAGACCGGGACTACGTCACGCTCGCGGTGAGCTACGACCTTACCCACAAGGTTAGCGACACCGTGATGTTCTATCACGACTTGACGTGGTTGCCGGCTTTGCGGGACCGCGACGGGACGATCATCTACAGCAGCGCGGGAGTTCGCTTCAAGCTGAGCGAGGCTTGGTCGCTCGATGCCCGCGTCCGTCTCGACTATCACTCGCGACCGGCGTCCGACGTTCGCAAAGACGTGTATCACTACATGGTCGGGATCTCCTACAAGTTCTAGACTCCCGCGAAAAAAGAGGGGTCCCGGCGCTTCGCGCCGGGACCCCTCTTGGTTTTCTAGAAGAGAGGATCTCCGACGAGCCCGAAGTTCGCGATGAGAACGTCGTAGTCGTCCGAGTCGGATTGGTCGTCCCCGGTCAAGTCACCGGCGGGCCCTGAAGTACCGAAGTTGACGACCAGGATGTCGAAGTCATCCGAGTTGGTCTCATTGTCGTTGTTGAGGTCACCGGAATGACAGCTGAAAACCATGGACAGTTCGACGTCGGCCTGGGGCGCGAACTGGAGTTTGCGCAGGCCCTTTGGCGTCTTCACGGCCAGCGCGAACGGTCCGCGTTGACCGGTGAGAAGCGTAAACGAGCCGACAGCGTCTAAGGTCGTGTTCGTCGTCTCGAGAACGACACCCGAAATCGGATCGGTCACGGTCGCTACGACGGGCATCCCCGCGTACGAGCCCACCCAGCCGTTCATCACGACGCTACAACGGAGCTTCCGGACCGTCGTGACGTCGCCGATCATCAGCTCATCCAAACCCGAGTGACGGAGGAACGTCTGCGTCTTGTACATCGCGGCAGGGCCTGCGCCGAACGGCTGAATCCAGATTTCGTCCGCCAAGGTCGCGGGGGCGCCGACGACGTTGACCACCGCAGCACCCTTCAGCTTCACCTTGAACCGGTGGGTCGGCGAAACCTCGTGGGTGATGCCCATCGGCGTGACGTTCACGTTTCCGAGCGCGGCTGGAGTCCCGTTCTGCACGCGAACGGTCGAGCCGTTGAGCCGTAGCTCGACCCGGAGCGTTCCCCCGAAGCCGGGGAATTCGCAGAGGATGTTGTACGTCGAAAGCACATCGGTCCAACGGAGCTTGCCGATCTGGACGTCCGCGACCGCCTGGACACCGCGCTCCTCCAACTCGTAGTAGGCGCCGTTTCGACGGACGTTAGCCGTCGTGTCGATCCCCACCTCTGAGGCCTGTGCCTGCCCCCAGCGGGCCGTCATCGCCGTCACCCCGTTCGGGGAGTCCGCGGTCACCAGCATGCCCTTGTCGAAGGAGTTGAGCGCCGCGTTTCCGTCGCCCAGGATCAAGGCGTGGTCGAAGTAAGTCCAGGCGAGATTGACGACTCGGGCGTTGGGAGCCGGCTCCTCGGCCGTCATGCTGCCGATCGGCTTCTCCCAGGACGAAGTGAACGGCGCGACGCGCTCGATCACGACGCTCTTGACGTCCCCGTATCCAGAAACCGTCATCGGTGCAGTGAACGTGATGGTCGACCACGTCGTGAAGCAATTCGAGACACCGACGCACTTGCGCGTCCGCCAAGTGATCGAGTCGATGATCACCCCGCTACCGGGACGGGCGACGCCGATTCCCGTGTTGTTGGGAGTCACTTGTGACATGACCACCTGTCCGTTCCCGTTCAAGTAGTACGTTCTGAGGGTCGTTGGCCCCGCCACGGCGAAGTCTCCCCGAACGGTCGCGGTCGAACCGGAGCCCGTTACGGAAACCTTGCCGACCTCCCTCCCCTCGGGGTCATAGACGCGGGAGGTGAGGGCCCCGCCCACTCGGGCGGCATCGACCGAATCGCTGAAGTCGATCAGGCCGCCGCAAGCTTCTCCCAGGTCGAACATCACGCCACCCGACGACGTCGGTCCGGTGGGATCGAACGGCAAGCCGCCGCTCAGGGGCAGCTCATAGGCAGCGTCGCCGATCAAGTTGTAAACGAGGTGACCCCACCAGCACTTGCCGGGCTTGAAGCACAGTCGAAAGTAATCGAACGTGCTCCACGCAGAAGAGGAGACGTCGAGACGACCGGTCTGGTTGATCGTGGGCAGGATGTTCCCCCCTCCGGGAAGCTGATGGAGATCGATCGTCGTCGTGACCCCGGTGAAGTTCGGCCATCCACCGACAAACGTCGAGAACGCCCGTGTCCAAGGGTAGGTCGGAAAGGTCCCAAGGCTGATCCGGTCCGTCACAGCGTTCCCCGTCAGGGCTTTCATCCGCCACTGCAGCGTCGCAAGGGGGACCCCGAAGCAGGGTCGGAAGCACGCGCTCAAGAATGTCGTCGCAAAATGCCTGTCGATCACCGTCGGATCGTCGAAGTCGCGAAACGTACCGACGAGACCGGTGCCGCGATAGGTGAAGTCGTTTCCGGGGGCGAAGTTGTCGTTGATGCCTCGCTGGAGGCACACGTCGCGATCCTTGACCACCGAGACGTTATCCACAAAGATCTGGTTTCCCACGTTGTTGCTCGTCCCAAACTGGATCTCGGCCAAGGTAAGCCCAGCCGCAATGCTCCCCGACCCGCGGAGCGTGCCGTTGTAATACACCGATGCGGTATCGGCATTGAGGTCGATGAGGATGACGACGTCGGCCCAACCCGTTCCGTGCGCCCATGCCGCCGGCGCAGGCGTAATACCGGTCGTCGCGATGAGTCCGCCAGGCAATGTCCTGACCCCGACCGAAGCACCCGCGTTGCCGACGGTGCCTGAGCCGGCATTCAGGGCGGTTTGGGGGATCCAACAGAATCGAAACATCCACTTTCCGGCCGTGAGCGGACCGATCGGACGCCCGACGCCGGTGTTCTGCGCGATGTAGAGAGACTTGGCTGGGGTTTGACAGCAGTCCACATCGGCGATCCCGGCCGGTGAGGCGTCTTCCAAGGTGTACCACGGAGCCCCCGGCGGCGATCCGTAGTTGTACGTTTGGAATGCCTCTCGGAAGTAGGCGTGAGATGTCAACGCGGCGAGAAATGCCCCCAGAGCCACCATCAATCGAGTCGGTTTCATCAGTCTTCTCCTGCGAAGGCGACCTAGGGCCACCCGTCTAGTGATCATTCTGCGATCTCCTGCGTGACGAAATCGTGACGAACGTGGCCTCGGTACAATCGCCGCCATCGAAACGCGCCACCTGCTCCGAAGCCACCGATCGATCCGAAGTTACAAGCCGGACCCGATCGACCCGGATGTCATCCAGTCCGTCCTCGAAGATGCGCTCGCCGGAGCGTCCTCTTCCGGCAACCTGAACAGCATCAGCGTCATTCTCACGCGTGATCCTGAACGGAAGCGTCGGCTGTACGAGTTGCACAGTGAGCAGGACATGGTCCTCGAAGCACCTCTCGTGGTGACCTTCTGCGCCGACTGGTTCCGGACAAGGGAGTGGCTTCGACAACGCGATGCGGCCGACAATTTCGCCAACTTCATGGGCTTCCATGTCGCCGCGTATGACGCGATGATCGTCGCCCAGAACGCGTGTCTCGGGTTCGAAGACGCCGGCCTCGGCATTTGCTACATGGGGACGACACTCTTCGAGTTGCGAGCGATCTCAGAGTTCCTCGGCCTGCCCGAGACCTGCGTCCCGGTCACGACGATTGTGGTTGGCTATCCGAACGAGGATCCGCCCAAGCGAGACCGACTCCCGATCCGAGGATGGCTCCACGACGAAACCTATCGCATGCCGAGCCCGAGCGAGATCGACGATGTCTTTGAAGAGCGCGAGCGTCGTGGGTGGGAACGCTACATGGCCAATCCGGGGCTGAAGCGGCTTGCCGAAGACCGCGGGATCACGACCCTAGCCCAGTTCTACACGAGCGAAGTCAAGTACCCGCGCGACTTCTTCGAGGCGTGTTCCGAAGCCATGCGGAAGTTCTATGAAGAGAAGAAGTTCCTGCCTTGAGTCACAATCCGACGACTCCAGACCGAACTAGAAGATGAAGATGAAAAAGACTCTGTGCACCGTTGCCGCGCTCGCGGTCGGCGTCTCCATGGCCCACGCGATCTTTCCGGACAAGCGCGACAGCGCGATGCCCTCGGTCGTGCGACTCGTCGTGTTGCAGAACGGAGCCTGGCAGAACGCGGGCAGCGGCGTGGCCATTTCATCGACCTGGGTTCTGACCGCCTCCCACACCGGAGGCACCCACGTCGAGACGGCGCCGGGTCGCCGGATTCCGATTCAGCAGCGGATCGCGCACACCGTCACCAGCGGAAACCCCGCTGATCTCGCTCTTCTGAAGCTCGGCGGCACGGTTTCGAGCACCTCACGAATCTTCTATGGGGCTTACACCGGCACGGGCGGGCTCAAGAACCGCACCTGCAGGCTCGTGGGTTACGGGCTTACTGGAACTTCGAACTCGACCGGCTGGCGGCTCATCGACAACACGTGGGGAGTCCGACGCGCGGCACAGAACGTGATCGACGATCTGCGGACCGTGACCGTGAACGTCGGATCCTCGACCACGCCGCGCATCAAGACCGGCCAGTATCTGATCTTCGACCTCGACCGACCCGGGTCGAGCGCGCGCGGAAGCCTGGGCGGCTCGGCCGTCACCGATGAGGGTGGCATCGCCGCGATGGATTCCGGCGGCGGCATGTTCGTCCAGCAGAGCGGTTCGTGGCAGCTCGTCGCGATCAACGCGATGACCGGCACGATGCCCGGGATCCCGACCGCCTACCACTACGGCGGAATCGGTTTCAGCGTCTATCTGACTCCCTATCGCGACTGGATCGCACGCATCTCGGGCGTACGCTAAGCCATACTCGACCCATGCTCATGGTCGAGGCCCAGGGCCCCATTCTCTTCGTGCGGCTCAACCGTCCGGACGTGCGCAACGCGTTCAACGACGAGTTGATCGCCGTGCTCACGGAGACGTTCGAGAGGATCGACCGTGGAGTGCGGGCGGTCGTGCTGGCCGGCGAGGGGAAGGCTTTCTGTGCCGGGGGCGACCTCCAGTGGATGCGGAAAGCGTCGGCCTACACCGAGGATGAGAACGTTCGCGACGCAACCCAGCTTGCCCGCCTGTTCGAAGCGATCGCCGTTTGCCCGGCGCTCACGATCGCAAGGGTCCAAGGCGCCGCGTTCGGTGGCGGATGCGGACTCGTGTCTTGTGTCGATGTCGCGATCGCCGAGCCTGCGGCCTTGTTCGCTTTCAGCGAGGTGCGGCTAGGGCTGATCCCGGCCACGATATCACGCTTCGTCATCCCCAAGATCGGTCCCGGCAACGCACGATGGCTCTTCGCAACCGGAGAGGCGTTCCCAGCCGCGGTTGCCCAGCGCATCGGCCTCGTCCATGAGGTCGTCGATACCGATCAACTCGACCACGCCGTCGCGGTCAAGCTTGAAGCGGTCCTCAAGTGTGGACCTTATGCGGTGGAGCAGGCCAAGCGACTCGTTCTCGACGGTCCCCTGTCGATCGAAGAGTCCGCCCGACGGCTGGCCGCGACGCGAGCTTCCGAGGAGGCCCAGGAGGGCGTCGCGGCCTTTCTCGACAAGCGGCAAGCGTCCTTCGTGGTGACGCCATGATCCACAAGCTGCTGATCGCAAACCGCGGTGAGATCGCCGTGCGGGTGATGCGGACGGCCCACGAAATGGGCATCCGGACCGTTGCGGTCTACAGCGATGCCGACGCCCACGCTCTCCACCGGTTGCTCGCGGATGAGGCGGTCAGCCTCGGTGCCCCCGAACCGAGCGAAAGCTACCTCCGCATCGACAAGATCCTCGCTGCCGCCGCAGAGACGGGTGCGGACGCGATCCACCCCGGCTATGGCTTCCTTTCTGAGCGCGCCGAGTTTTCCGCGGCCTGTGAAGCGGCGGGCATCGCGTTCGTGGGGCCACCCCCGGCGGCGATGCGCGCGCTCGGTGCGAAGATCGACGCCAAGCAGCTCGCAGTCCGCGCCGGCGTGCCGATCACGCCCGGATTCTTCGAGCCGGACGCATCGTGCGACGCCCTCCGGACCGCTGCGATAGAGATCGGCTTCCCCGTGATGCTCAAGGCGAGCGCCGGCGGCGGTGGCCGAGGCATGCGGATCGTGCGCGACGTCGAGCTCTTCGACGAGGAGTTCACGACCGCCTCAGACGAAGCCCTCAAAGCGTTCGGCGACGGGGCGATGATGGTCGAAAAGCTGATCGAGCGTCCCCGCCACGTCGAAGTCCAAATCATCGCTGATCGGCACGGCAATGTCGCGGCGCTCTTCGAGCGTGAATGCAGTATCCAACGACGACACCAGAAGCTCCTGGAGGAGGCCCCCGCGCCCGGGTTCGCAAGCGGTTCCGCGATGTGGGAGTCGATGCGCGAGGCTTCCCGACGACTGGCCCTCGAAGCGGGCTACGTCGGGGCCGGCACGGTCGAGTTCATGGTCGACGAGGCGAGCGGCGAGTTCTACTTCCTCGAAGTCAATGCCCGTCTGCAGGTGGAACATCCGGTTACCGAAGCGATCACGGGCCTCGATCTCGTTCGGCTTCAACTCGAGGTTGCGTCCAGACAACCGTTGCACCTGCCGGAGCTGCTCTGTGAGGGCCGGCGAGCCGCGATCCAGGGCCATGCGATCGAGGCCCGCATCGTCGCTGAGGATCCTGCTCGGAACTTCCTTCCCTCGACGGGCCGGATCCTCGCGTGGGCCGAACCCAAGGGGCCCGGGATTCGGGTCGACTCCGGATATGGACCAGGTGCCGAGATCTCACGATACTACGACAGCCTCATCGCCAAGGTCATCGCCCACGGGCCCGACCGAGAGGCGGCGCTACAAAGGCTCGAGGGAGCGCTCCTGGACTTTCACATACTTGGGCTCAAGACGAACATCCCTTACCTCCTTGACGTGATCCGCCATCCCGAATTCAGGGCCGGCGCATTCGACACCGGCTTTCTCGGGCGCGAGTTCGACGGCTGGACCGGACGCGGCGAGCCTCCGTCGGAACTCGCCGCGCTCCTCGCGGTCGCTTCTTCCTCGACCGGCGGAACGACGATCCAGACGTCGATCCCGACCGCCTGGAACGCTGACGATGGGTTCCGGGTGACCCGCTGAGCGATGGTCGCAACCAGGTGGGGACCATGATCGCCAAGGCCCACAGCGCCACGCTCGCCGGCATCGAAGCCCTTCCGATCGTGATCGAGGTCGATCTCCAGGGCGGGAGTCCGATGTTCATCCTCGTGGGTTTGCCCGACAAGGCCGTCGAGGAGAGTCGCGAGCGCGTTCGCACCGCAATGCGCAACTCGGACCTCGATTTCCCGTTCGGAAAGATCGTCTGCAACCTCGCCCCGGGGGACATTCGCAAGGAGGGTCCGTCACTCGACCTCCCGATCGCGGCTGCGCTTCTTGCCGCCTCCCGCCAAATCCCACCCGACGAACTCCAAGGCACGCTGATCGTCGGAGAACTTGGCCTCGATGGACGCTTGCGGAGCGTCGACGGTGCGGTGAGCATCGCGATCATGGCCGCCGCCCACGGATTCAGCCGGCTTATCGTGCCGTCCGGGAATGCCGAGGAGGCAGCAATCGCCCCATCCGTCGAAGTGTACGGAATTGAGCGCCTGATCGACCTGGTGGAACTGCTTAACGGATCATCCGCGTTCAGTCCCTGCAAACTCGACCTGAGCGACGAGGGTCGGCGTCCACGCTACGAAGTCGACTTCGCGGACGTGAAGGGGCAGCGCCACGCGATCCGCGCGCTCGAGATCGCGGCGGCCGGCGGCCATAACGCGCTCATGGTCGGCCCGCCTGGCTCGGGAAAGACGATGCTCGCCCGCCGACTCCCCACGATCTTGCCGCCCCTCGACATCGAGGAAGCGATCGAGGTGACACGGATCTACAGCGCGAGCGGCAACAAAGCCGGGCGTTCGGGTCTATTGTGGGAGCGACCGTTCCGGTCACCGCACCACACCTCATCCTACGCCGCCATCGTCGGCGGCGGTAAGAACCCGAAGCCGGGTGAGGTCTCGCTGGCCCATCTCGGTGTGCTCTTCATGGATGAAATGGCGGAATTCGATCGGGCAGTGCTCGAAGCCCTACGCCAGCCACTGGAGGACGGCGTCATCACGGTCGCTCGGGTTCAAGCATCCTTGACTTTCCCAGCCGGCTGCATGCTGGTGGGTGCCATGAACCCGTGTCCGTGCGGGTTCAAGGGCTACCCCGAGGCCCAGTGCGTCGGTTCCCCGGCGACCTGTGGCCGCTACGCCGCCCGGATCTCGGGTCCGCTTCTGGACCGAATCGATCTCCACCTCCATGTGCCGCGTCTCAAGCCGGACGAACTGCTCGGCATGGACCCGGGTGAGCCGTCGGAGCCGATTCGTCAACGGGTCCTGGCTGCGCGGCGTCGGCAGACGGATCGGCTGGGGCCAGGGCGGACGAACTCGAAAATGACACCGAAAGAGATCCGCGAGAAGATCGTCCTTAGCGACGAGTCGCGCGACTTCTTGCGGATGGTCGCGGCGAAGATGAACCTCTCGGCGCGGGTCTTCGATCGGGTTTTGAAAGTTGGTCGCACGATCGCCGATCTCGTCAATGCGGACGAGGTCGAGAGGGCCCATCTTGCCGAAGCGGTGCAATACCGCGAGCAGGGATTCTAGCGCACGATCAACCCCGCGCCGCAAGGCGTGCCGGGGCGCGACATCACTCGCCGGACAGCTTCTCCTCCACTGGAGGAGAAGTCGGTGAGGGTGTAGCCCGAACCGGTTGAGGAGGCCGGAACGCTCAGAAGGCATGCCCAGGGACCTCCTCACCCGGTTCGCTTCGCTCACCGACCTCTCCCCCAAGAGGCGGAGAGGTGGTTCGAGACCCCGGGCTACGCCCGGGCGAGGGCACGACCACCGACAGCAACCAACCACGGGGCGATCAGTCCACTCGACCTTCGGCAACCTGTCAACGGTTCGTCAGGACGATGAACAACCCGATGACGATCAACACTGCGACCACGATCAGGAGCACTTTCCAGACGCTCACGGGGGCGTCGCCCGAGATCGCGCCGGTCCGTCCGTTGATCAAGAAGCCGAACGTCTTGCCCTTGAACCTGTATGCCCCAAGATAAGTCGGGACGAGCACGTGCTTGAACGTGATGTTATCCCATTGGGTGTTCATCGTCGCGATTTGTTGCTCGTCGCCTCCGATATCCACCCGAATGTCGCCTCGGATCACGTCGTTCATGATCTCCTGAGCGTTGTGGAAGCCCTGCTCGAGCCCAATATTGTAACGCTCCGTACGAAAACCGCTCATGTAGGCTTCCTGGTACGGCACCAGGTTGCCGATGTCCCAGTTCTGGATGCGCTGCGCGTGCTTCGCGGCCAAGGTCGTGCTCCCTTGCACGATCACGTCGTCGAAGTTGCGCCATACCGTGCCGGCGGCGGGAGTCCAGCGAGTCTTCCGGACCTGGCGCGTCTGCCGATTGCCGTCGCTATCGGTATAGTGCTCGGTCTCATAGTAGTGGTCCCCACGCATTCCCGTGTACCAAGTCGTGGCGTAAGTGTCGTACGTCCAATACGGAATGTACATCCCGTCGATCGCCCCGTCGGCTCGGGCGAATTCCTTGAGCGCGTTCGGGGCGAGCCACCGGCTCGAAATCCACTTCCTGTAGATCTCTCGGCACTGCTTCGCGTCGATCGCGAACGGGAGCAACGACTTGGGTCGGATCCGCACTTCAGGCTCTACCGGGATGATCGAATGGGAGCCGCAGAAGGGGCATGTATCGCTGACGGTGCGACCTCCGACCGTGAACTCGGCCGCACAGGCCGAACACTTGACGACCTTCTCGGTCTCCTCCGTCGACTCCTGGCGGGCGATGTCCAGATAGGCCCGGAAGTCGAGCTCCTCGATCTGCTCCTGGGATTGGGGAATCTCATTGAGGAAACCACAATACGTGCACTTCAGGCTCTGGGCGCCGGGCGAGAACGCGAGCTGCGCGCCACATTGCTTGCATGGAAACCGTTTGAGGTCGTCGGCCATCGACCGGAATTGTATTCCTACCGGATGGCCGCGCGTTGCGGGGTGACGATCTCAATGAGGCGGAGCAGGAGCCGCTCCAAGGTGTCGAGCCCACTGAAGGCGGACAGTTGCCCTTTCAAACGGGCATCGGCGAGCGCAACCTCGCGCAAGCAGGCACCCATCTGATCGTACGAAAGCGAGCGTGCCACGTCCATCGCCTTTCCTTGAGGCCAGGGTCGCTCCTGGGCGAGATTCGGGCGGGGCAGGAAGGACGCCCGCACCGAATCGGGGGCTCGATCGGGCGAGACGCCGGCCTCGATACAGGCGCGCGCCTGCCAGAGCAGTCGGAACTGGCGGGATAGCATCGGCAGGATGCTCCGCTGTCCCGCCTCTTCTGCCCGGGTGGCTGAGCCGATGAGGATACGCAGCTGCCGCAGCGCCTCGGACGGTTGGCCACCGACCGCGGCGTCGATCATCGAGAAGACGTTCCACTCGCGCGACGCGGTCGTCACAAGTCGGACATCGGCCTCGCGGATCTCCTCCCCGTCACCCACGAAGAGCACCAACTTCTCAAGTTCATCGCAAGCACGGCTGAAGCTGCTTCCGGTCATCTCGACGAGGACGTCCGCTGCCGTCGGGGTCAGGGCCTTGCCCCGTGCCCTCGCTTCGTCGCGGAGCGCAGACCGGAGGGATTTGGCGTCCGCCTCCGCGCGTACCACGATGCCACCGGCCTTCTCCACAGCGGTTTCCCAGTGCTTCCTGACCGTCGCGAGGCGTCTCTGCTTGTTCTCGTCTCCCGGTTCCTCGTCGGCGACCAGAACAAGGCGTGCCGTTGGGGGGAGGGTCTTCAGACGATCGGGAGGGATCGCTTCTTCGGCGCGGAGGACATGGCGAACGACCACCGTGCGGTACTCCCCCAAGAAGGGAGCCGTCGACGCGGCCCCGAGCCACGCGCTCGGCTCGCGTGCGTCGGCCAGAAACGACTCGAAATCGAAGTCCTCTGGTCCCGAACCGACTGCATCGAGGAGCGAAGTGAGCGCCTTGCGACGAAGCGCATCTTCATTGCCTCCGATGAACACGACCGTCGATTTGGCCCATGCGGTCGGGTCGAACTTCACGGCCGCCCCCGCGAGGTGTTGCGAAAAGACTTGACCGCCCCTGCCAATTCCTTGAGCTCTTCGTCCCCCGGATCGTCTTTCGACCAGAGGGCATTCTCGAACTGAAGTGTCACGTCCTCCGCCGCGGCGGCCGCGTCTTGGGGCAGTTCGCCACGCACGCGATCGAGGTATTCGCGCGGGGTTTGGCTCAGCCGTCGCGGCTTGCCGGTTCTCTTCTCGAGGTCCCGCTGGAAGCGCGAGTAGAGCTTGCCCGCCTGTGAGCGGATCCGTTTGGCGACCGGTTCGCGCCGAACAAACAGACCTCGGATCGAGAGCAAGATGATCCCGCCAATGATCGCGATCACGCCCACTTCCAGCGCATCCTGAACCCATCGTTGCTCGTACCATGGCTTCGGGTCTTCGCGGGCGGAACCTCGCTCGGAGCCGGGGACGGCCTCCGCCCCTTCGGTGGGGTCGAACGGCATCCAGCCGATCCCCTCGAAGTAGATTTCGGCCCACATGTGGTAGTCCGACTCACGCAGGACGTAGTATCCGTCCGCGTTGGCGTCCTCGTTCGGCCAGAAACCTGTCGCGACCCTCGCCGGTATGCCGACCGCACGCGCCATCTGCGCCATCGCGGTGGCGAAGAGATCGCAGTAGCCCTCCTTCGTCTCAAAGAGAAAGGTGTCCACGGGGTCCTGCCCGACGGGTACCGCGGGCGCGTTGAGATTGTATTTGACCTGCTTCTCGATCGCCTCTTTCAGAGCTACGGCACGGTCATAGTCCGATTCGACTCCCTGGATCGCGTCCTGAGCGAACTGCAGCACCCGCGGCGTAACGTCCGGACCGCTGGCCGAGGCGAATGCGAGCCGTGGCGCGAGCGTCGGAGGCACCCCGGCTCGACCAGGCTTCGCCCCCTCGTTCGGCACCTGTGCCGCCCAAGCCACCGAGGCGGGCGGGGCCCCGACCGGAAAGACGGCACCGTCGACGTCCTGGCTGAAGCCTTCCATCCGGGGCGGGGGCTCGCCGGGCACGTAGATCCTGGGGTGACGCCCGGAAAGGACCTCATACTCGAACGCCACCTCCCGCATCGGCACGACTCCATCGAGGGTCGGCGGGGGTCCCTCGCCCTCCAGGTCTTCCCAACCTCGAGGTCCGTAGCCATAGTAAAAGCCACCTTTGATGTACCGCTTCTGGTCAAGCTTGAACCTCAAGACGGGGTTCCTTCGAGCCAGACGAGGTCCATTGCCGACACTGAGGTTCGGCGGGTTTCCGAACGTCAGCGGTGTGGTGGTCGGATCGGACGGCTGGCGCTGTTGGGGCACCGAGATCTGGACGACGCCCGCAACCGCCTGAACCGATCGCTGGAGCAGCGGTGCCCCGACGACACTGAACCCCACGACGAAGAGCGCCGAAACGAGCGCCCATTCCGGACCCGCCATCCATCGCCAGGGCCCCGCGCGCAGGCTCTCCACAAGCTCCAGTTCGCCCAGCGCGCGTTTTCCTGAGGCAACACGCTCCACGCTCTCGACCTGCTCGAGGCTGGTACGGACGTGGACCCGTGCGAACAGAGTCGCGGCACAGAGGATGAACACAAAGAAGAGCACCGGCACGCCTTCGAACGTATTCCAGGCCCCGACCAAACCAAAAAGGGCGATTGAGGGCACGATCTGGAAGAGCAGCGTCTGATCACGCCACGTCGCCAAGGTGCCGAACGCCAGTAACCACGAAAGCACGCCGGCTGCCGCCAGCTGGGCGGGATACCCATCTCCGGGAAGGAGTTCGTTGAGGGGACGACGGCCCAAAACCGCCGCCATACACAAGATGAGATAGAAGATGCCGTCCCAGCGCGCGATCTTCGTCCCTTGGAACAACTTCGTGAGGCCGAAGCTTACAAGCGAGCACGCCAAAATCGCGCCCATGAAAAAGTAGCCGACGTTGACGTCGCCGATGCCGATGCCGGCCGAATACACCGCGAGCATCGCCCCGATGAGGGACAGGACGTGGTCGAACCACGTCGCATTCCGCGAATCGATTCTCATGCGACGCTCTCCACAGAAGGCATCACGTGGACCTCGTAGCCCGCATCGCGGAGCTGGTCGAGGTAGGAAGGATCGGCCGCACTCGGTGCGCGCGACGGGATTCGTCTCGGCTGGTAGTCCTTTGGGTCGTACACGAGGATGACCTTGGATACGCCGTGCAGACTCCCGAGCGTTCGAACGAGGTCGGGATCCTGCACCGACATCAGCACGTAGAGAGTGCCTCCCGCAGTGAGGGGCATCTGTCGCAGCTCGTCGCTGACCGAATGGCGCTGGTCCGCCTGAATCGAGGCGAGAAGGTCGTAGATCTCCTGCTTGCGCAGCTCCTGCGATCTCTGGACGGTGCGCGGGTCCTCCAGCGTCGGGAACCGGACTTCGGCCCCGCTCCGCATGAACTGCTCTGCAAGATAGGCCGTGTGCCCGCACATCGCTTCAAGCGTCGTGTGCCCGCCATAGCCGATCTCCGTCCCCTGCATCCGCTGAATCACGAACAAAGCGCACATGCCCGCGCCGGTCTCGAACTCCTTGACCATCAGCCGACCCGACCGCGCGCTCGACGCCCAATGGACGTACCGAAGCGGGTCGCCGCTCGTGTACTCGCGGACGCCGCGCGGTTCGATGCCGGAACCCCGCAGGTTGCCGGTTTCGGCCTCGCTGAGGCCCCACCCCGACGTCGGGGTGAGCGCGATCGAGATGGGGATCGGCGCAGGGTAAACGGTGAGTTCTGCGCCTTCGGTCTCGTAACGGCGACCCATCGTCACCAGCCCGAGAGCGTCGGTTCCGAGCGCTTCCAGCGTGTGCCACTTGAACTTTCCACGGCGCAGAGGCCGAAAACTGTACCGGGTCGGGATCGGCTGGTCGAAAGACGGGGCGACCGGCAAGCTCAGCGTGAGGTCCGCAACGACGAGCCCCTTCGGGAGCCCGTCCACGATCGTGACGAGTGGACGCTTGAGTTTGCGCTCGCTCCAGACGATGAGGCCCACGGTCACGGTTTCGCCGACAGTCACGGTGGGCGGCGCGATCCGCTCGAAGCGCAAAGCCCGAACCGAGAGCGCGGCCTGAATCCGGCAGGCGGCGATGAGCGCCATCATCGCGGTCGCCATGTAGAACAGGGCCGGCGAATTGATCAGCACCGCCATGATCACGAGGAACATGGAGGCGACCGTCGGAACCGTGCGGGCGACGTTCCGCATGGAGGTCAGCCGACGGGAACGGGAGCCGGCACTTGGGCCAGCACCTGCTCGATGATCTGCTCGGGCGACGTCCCCCGGGCTCTTACTTCGCCGCGCGGGATCACTCGGTGCCCGAGGATCATCGGAGCCACCGCCTTCACGTCGTCAGGACGCACGAATTCGTGACCGTTCATTGCGGCCTCCGCCTGGGCCGCGTGGAGCAAGAAGAGCGAGCCTCGCGGCGAGGCACCCATGGTGAGCAACCCATGCTCGCGGGTCCCGCGAACGACGTCGACGATGTAGTGGCGGATCGAATCGTGAACGAAGACGTCACGGACGACGGACTGCAACTCGGTAAGTTGCTCGGTGTCGCAGACTTGACGGACGGTGTCGAGCGGCATGCTGACCTGTTGCTGCTTGAGAATCTCGGCTTCGGCCTCCCGTTCGGGATAGCCCAGCGAAATCCGAGCGAAGAACCGGTCGAGTTGAGCCTCCGGCAGGGGGTAGGTGCCGGTCATCTCGATGTTGTTCTGGGTTGCGATGACGAAGAACGGTCTTGGCAGCGTGCGCGAAACGCCGTCGCTCGAGACCTGCCGCTCCTCCATCGCTTCCAGGAGCGCGCTCTGGGTCTTGGGCGTCGCACGGTTGATTTCGTCGACCAAGACTACGTTGCCGAAGATCGGCCCCGGTCGGAACTCGAACTCGGCACTGCCCTGATTGAACACCGACGTACCCGTGATGTCACCGGGAAGCAGGTCGGGAGTGAACTGGATCCGGCGGAAGTCACCGCCGATGGTCCGAGCGAGCGCCTTGGCGAGGGTCGTCTTTCCTACTCCGGGAATGTCCTCGATCAGGAGGTGACCGTTGCAGAGCAACGTGAGAACCGCCCTCCGGACGGTCTCGGTCTTGCCGACGATGACACGCTCGATCTCCTCGACGATCTCCTGGCTTCGGGTGGCGATGACAGTGGGTTTCAAGAGCATTCCTTCCAAAGATGCGTTCGCTCCGGCGATTCGTTCGCGATCCCTCCCTCTAACGATTGTACGTGACTACGAGGTTTCTCGCGGAGCCGTTCGATTTTCGAGACGGTAGGTACAAGGTCCTGCCGCCGAAGGGGTCCGGTGCAACCCTGTGTGTACCCTGTCAGTAGCCCAGACAAGCCGCGAAGCGGCCAAGGAGTTTCAAGATGTTGATCGGTGATGTTCTTGCGATAACAGCGGGCCTGGCCGCGATCTGTGCGTCGGCTTGGGCCCTCATGGTGGGGGTCGCGGTGATGTTCTCGCACCGCACGCGAATCGCTTGCCGCACGGTCGAGCGGAATGGCTGGTCGACGCTCGCGATCGGACTTCCGGTGACACTCGTCGGGGCGTTCCTCTCGATCGTCCTCGTCGGCGCGGCGAATCCGGCCGCCAAGCTCGTCGGAACCGTCCTCTACCTCGGACTCCTGTCCATCGCCGTCGTCGGTGCGGGAGGCCTGGCTGCGTTCGTGGGACGCCGAATCGAACCGCTCGACCCGTCGATCAGCCCGTTCAAGGCCCTCACCCGGGGAGCCGCGATCCTCGTTCTCGGCTGCCTTCTCCCGATTTTCGGTTGGTTTCTATTCGCTCCGATTCTGCTCGTGATGTCGATCGGTGCCGGTGTGCGAGCGCTCGTCGCCAAGCCCGTAGCCCCGCCCGTAATGGGCGACTTCGGAGCCACCCAATGAAGATTTCACGCCGGGACGCTCTCCAGTTGGGTGCGGTCGCCGGCGCGGGCGCGCTCCTCGCCGGCTGCTCGCGACTGCCCGGCTCGACGCGAGTTCTGCCGGCAAGCGTTGAGCTTCCTCCAGGTCCGACCCAGCCTGCAGTGCGCGTGCTGAACCGACTCGGATTCGGGCCCGCACCCGGGCAGGTCGCGGAGTACACCGCGACCGGATACGCCGCCCATCTCGAACGGCAACTGGCGGCGGATCTCGACGAGCCCTGGGACTTGACGCTCCGGCTGCGCCGCCTCGAGGTGTATGCGTTCGAGCCGGGCGATCTCGTCAACTTCCCGGAGGAAGAAGTCCTTCGCCAGCTCCAGCAGGCTGCGATTCTTCAGGCCGTCTACAGCCCGAACCAGCTTCGGGAACGGATGGTCGAGTTCTGGTCCAACCACTTCAACATCCACGGCCGCAAGGGCCACGCCGCGTTTCGCAAAGGCCGGGACGACACGTCCGTGATTCGCGAGCATGCCCTCGGCACATTCAAGGCGATGATTCGCGCATCCGCCCAAAGCCCGGCGATGCTCTTCTATCTGGACAACCAGTTCAATCGGCGCGGCGTCCCTAACGAGAACTACGCCCGCGAACTGATGGAGCTGCACACGCTCGGCGTCCACGGCGGCTACACACAGGAGGACGTCCGAGAGGTCGCTCGGTGCTTCACCGGATGGGGAGTCGAGACCCGTGCTTACCGCTACGGGCGTGGACGCTTCCGCTTCGACCCCGACCTCCATGACCACCGCCCCAAACGCGTGCTTGGTCACACCATCGATGGCGGCGGCATCAAGGACGGCTTCCAGGTGCTCGACCTCCTGGCGACCCATCCGTCGACGGCTCGCTTCCTCGCGACCAAGCTCTCCCGCTACTTCCTCGGCGAGGCGACCACGGATGCGGTCGAGCGCGGCTCGAAGGCGTTTTTGTCGAGTGGCGGCGACATCCGATCCACACTGCGCGCGCTGCTCACCGAGCAAGCGGTTCTCGAAGGGCCCCCGATCGTCCGGCGACCGGTCGATTTCGCGGTCGCAGCCCTGCGCGCCCTTCACGCCGACACCGACGGCGGCAAGGGGATTCAAGACCACTTGGAAGCCATGGGTCAGCCGCTCTTTCAGTGGCCGATGCCGGATGGCTATCCCGACAAGTCCGAGGCCTGGACCGGATCACTTCTCGCACGATGGAACTTTGCTCTCGCCCTCACCCGCGGCGACACGCCGGGCACGAGAGTCGACCTTGACGGACTCCTCGGCTTCAATCCCGGGGAGAAGTCGGCAGCACGAATCGTGAGCCTCGTCCACGGTGAGCACCCTGAGACGCCGACCGGCAGCCGCCTCGCGTCGATCTTTGGCGCCCGCCCTGACCCGACCGAGCAAGCTGCTCTCGCGCTCTGCGCACCGGAGTTCCAATGGAGATGATGCGATGAAGCCTCATAACGATTGGTGGAGTTGCGATGGCGGCGGGCCGACTCCCGCCTCTCGGCGGACCCTTCTCAAGTCCGCCGCTGCCGGACTTGCGGCCCTCCTGGGGGGATCGTCGGCTCTTGCCCAGGTGGCCCTCACGGGTTCGGAAAAGGAGCGCGACGGCGACATCTTGGTCGTGGTCTTCCTGCGGGGCGGCATGGATGGCCTCAACGCGATCGTCCCATTCGGGGACAGCGCTTACTACGGGTTGCGCCCCGGCCTTGGGATCGGCGGGCCCGACAGTCGATCACGCCCGGTCTCCGAGCGCGCGCTCGACCTCGACGGCTACTTCGGACTGCATCCCGCGTTGGGTCCGCTCCTTCCCTACTTCAAGGACGATCAACTGGCCATCGTCCACGCCGTCGGATCGCAAGACCGCACACGGTCCCATTTCGAGGCGATGAACACGATGGAGCGCGGCTTAGACTCGCAATCCGGGGGCACGGCGAGCGGTTGGCTCGCCCGCCATCTGATGGCGATGCCGCCACGAACCGGCTCTCCGATGCGAGCGGTCGCCCTCGGCTCGATCATGCCCGACTCCTTGCGGGGCGGCACCGGTGCCATCGCGATTCAATCTCTGGACGAGTTTCGGCTTGAGGCGAACGGCCGAAGCCCGGAAGTGGTCGAGCGGGCACTGGCCGAACTCTACCGGACAGGCAGCGATCCAATGACGGCAGCCGGACGCGATACGCTCAAAGTGCTCGACGCGATGCGCAAGCTCAGTCCGGGCTCCTACCGGTCAGAAGGCGCGCCGTATCCGAACTCCGATCTGGGCGCGGGCCTTCGCCAGGTCGCGATGCTGATCAAAGCCGACCTCGGCCTCGAGGTCGCGGCACTCGACAAGGGCGGCTGGGACACCCACGTTGCCCAAGGCACCACCAGCGGGTGGCTCGCATCCCTGCTCGAAGACGTCGCCTCCAGTCTCCACGCGTTTGCCTCGGACATCGGACCGACGATGAAGCGGGTCACGGTGGTCGTGCAAACCGAATTCGGGCGACGGGCCTACGAGAATAGTGCTCTCGGCACCGATCACGGGCGAGCGAGTTGCCTGTTCGTGCTCGGCGGCGGTACCCGAGGCGGGAGAGTCTATGGCGACTGGCCCGGCCTCGCTGACGAGAAACTCGAAGAAGGCGACCTGCGGGTCACGACCGATTATCGACAGATCCTCGCCGAGGTCCTCGAAAAGCGCCTCCACAACGCGGCGACCGAGCGCGTGTTTCCAGGGTTGTCGGCGCAGCCGCTCGGCATCGTCGCCTAGCTCCTCGCTGGTATCCTCGGGACACCGTTCCCGAGGATCAGCACCATGCAAGAAGTTGTCATTCTCTCAGGGGTTCGTACCCCGATCGGCGCGTTTCAGGGCGCCCTCTCCGGGCTCACCGCCCCCCAGCTCGGTTCGATCGCGATCGACGGGGCGCTGGGCAAGGCCGGGCTCGCCAAGGACGCCGTCGATGAAGTGATCATGGGTTGCGTCCTCACCGGAGGCATGGGCCAGGCTCCCGCGCGCCAAGCGTCGCTCGGAGCCGGCGTACCCAACTCGGTCCCTTGCATGACCATCAACAAGGTCTGTGGGTCGGGGATGAAGGCGGTCATGCTTGCCGCCCAGGCGATCCAACTCGGTGACAGTGCATTCGTCGTCGCAGGCGGAATGGAGTCGATGACGAATGCCGGTTACTTTCTCGATAAGGCCCGTGCCGGCTATCGCATGGGCAACGGGACGCTCTATGACCTGATGATCCACGACGGCCTGTGGGACCCGTATCACAACGTCCACATGGGAAACTGCGGCGACAAGACCTCGGCCGAATTCGGCTTCACCCGCGAGCAGCTCGACGAGTTCGCCGGCGAGAGCTATCGCCGCGCCCAGTCGGCGCAGGCCGCCGGACGGTTCGCCGATGAGATCGTGCCGGTCTTGATTCCCCAGCGCAAAGGGGACCCGATCGTGGTCGATTCTGACGAAGAGCCGGGCAAGGGCAACCCCGACAAGCTTCCCGGCCTGCGCCCGGCCTTCGACAAGGACGGCGTAACGACCGCCGGCAACGCGAGTTCGATCAACGACGGCGCTGCCGCCCTCGTCGTCGCCTCCCGGGCCGCCGCAGAGGCGAAGGGCCTCACGCCGATCGCCCGAGTCGTCGGCTACGCCTCCCACGCCCAAGAGCCCGAGTGGTTCACGACCGCTCCCGCCTTCGCGGTCGAGAAGCTGCTCGCCAAGCACGGCCTGTCTGTCGGAGACATCGACCTGTTCGAAGTCAATGAGGCGTTCGCAGTCGTCGCGATGGTCGTCGCCCAAAAGGCCGGAATCCCCCACGACAAGCTCAACGTCAACGGTGGCGCAGTCGCGATCGGGCATCCGATCGGCATGACTGGGGCACGCCTGATCCTGACTGCGATCCACGAGCTTCGACGGCGCGGCGGTCGCTACGCGATCGCCACGCCGTGTATCGGGGGTGGCGAGGCCACGGCCGTTCTGATCGAAGTGCTCTCGTAGATGATCGAGGCGATCGGACGCACTCCGTTGGTCCGGCTGAAGCGGCTCCCCTCGCCGGAAGCCGCCAATGTCTGGGTGAAGCTGGAGGCCGGTAATCCGACCGGCAGCATGAAGGACCGCATGGGTCTTGCCATCGTGCGCGGAGCGATCGCCCGAGGTGCCCTCGAGCCGGGAGGAACGATGGTCGACTACACGGGCGGAAGTACCGGAAGCTCGATCGCGTTCGTCTGCGCAGCCCTCGGCTTCCGAGCGCACTTCGTGTCCTCCGACGCGTTCGACGCGACGAAGCTCGCTACGATGCGTGCCTATGGCGCCGAACTCGACCTCTTGCCTGCGGAAGGACGGATGATCACGCCCGACCTGTTCCAACGGTGCTTCGCACGGGTCGAGGAACTCAAGTGTCGGCCCGGATACGTCTGGGTCGATCAATTCAACAACCCCGACAATCGCTCCGCCTACCATGCGATGGCCGAGGAGACGCTCACCACTTTGGGACGCCCCCCGGCTGCATTCGTGGCGGCCGTCGGTACCGGCGGGTGCTTCTCGGGCAACGCCGAGGTCCTGAAAGCGCGGTCATCCGACACACTGTGTGTGGCGGTCGAACCGGCGACCAGTCGCCCGCTTGCGGGACTTACCGTGGCCGGTGGCCACCGCCTCGAGGGCATGGGCGTCGGATACATCACGCCCCTCACCCGCACGGATCTGATCGATGAAGCGGTCGGCGTGACGGACGAGGAGGCGACCGCGATGGCCCGTCGGCTCGCCCACGAAGAAGGGATCTTCAGCGGGTACTCGACAGGAGCCAACGTCGCGGCGGCACTGCGGCTCGCAGAGCGGCTTGGCCCGGGAGCTGACGTGGTTACGGTTCAATGCGACTCCGGCTTCCGCTATCTGGGCGGCGACCTCTACCGCTTCTGAGGCGTTGCGCTTTGGCGCGCTACCAGTACGGGGGAAAGGTCATCGAGTCTTCGTTCCGCTTGAGCGAGTTGACGACCGCGAACGACTCCGCCGACCAGTTGCCGTCCTTCTTGCGCATGGTGATCGCGACGACCGGGTTCTCGGTCCCGCCCCAGCTCTCTTGGTCGGTGCCGACCGCGATGACGCGCGCCTTGTCGTGCCAACAACTCACGACGCGATAGTAGCGCAGGCCGCCGTTGACCTTGAGATCGTCGAGGACGGCGACGATCGGCTCCTTCATCCCCTTCCCGTACAGCCGGGTGAGGACCTCACCCCAAGCGTAAGGGGCGAGAACCAGGACGATGAAGAAGCCGACGATCGTCTTCCACGACTTCATCTCGCCTCGCGCCCGAATGGGGCGGGTCATCGCGTACAGGAACGTCAAGATGCCGGCCCCGACGAGACACCCGATCAGATATCCGATCATCTGGATCATCGCTATGAGAGATCATCGGCCTTTGCCGGTCGAGGGCTCGCTCGCAATTCCACTAGAAAACAATGCGCCGATCGGGGGAGCCGATGTAGACTGCCGGGACGAGCCGGCGATGGTCTATTTCGTCATTGGGGAAGATGGGCTGCGATACGGGCCAGTCGATCTGGCGACGCTGAACCTTTGGGCTTCGCAGGATCGCGTGAGAACGTACACCCTGATCGAGGATGCTGCGAACGGTGCCCGAATACCGGCCGAGCGCGTCCCGGGCCTCACGTTCGGACTTCGGCGCGTCGATCCGACGCCTTACGGATCAGGAGCATCCACGCCTTACTCTTCGTCTTACTCTTCGTCGCCGACCTCGTACGGTTCGGCTCCGGGCCCGTATCCCGTCTCCTATCCAACCCGGGACGCCCAGGGCAACCCCGGTCTCGCCACGGCCTCCCTCATCCTCGGCATCGTCGGCATTCTCGGCGCTTGCTGCATGGGCGCGCTCGCGATCCCCGCCGCCCTCCTCGCCGTCGTGTTCGGCCACATGAGTCTGCGCAGTTCGAACGCGAACCTGGCGCTTTGGGGCCTCGTGCTCGGCTACTTTGGGCTTGCGTTCGGGGCCCTGATGCTCGTGGCGTTCATCTCGATGCGGTGACCGGGCTAGAATGCAAACACCATGTCCGAACAGGTACAGCAGTTTCTCCAGCAGGCGACGCAAGCGATCCAGGACGGTAACGCCTACCAAGCTCAGCAGCTGATCGACCAGGCGATCGCGCTTGATCCCGCCAATGCGGACGCTTTCGTCCTGCGGGGCATCGTGCTTTCGCAGTCGGGCAACCCGGAAGGCGCGACGGCGGCGTTTCGGCAGGCCATCGCCCTGAATCCACAGTCGGCCAAGGCCCACTACAACTTCGGAACGCATCAGTATCAGCTCGGCCTGCGACGCGAGGCTCTGATGAGCGCGGAGGAGGCCCTCAGGTTGGACCCGGCCCACGCCTCCGCCCGGGAACTCGTCGAGCGGATCCGCATGGAAGTCGGCGGCGTCGGCGCGATGGCGCCGCCCCAGCCTCGCCAAGAGGTTCCGACCAATCCTTACGAGGCGAACCCGAATTACTACAGGCCCGGTTACGACACGCCGCCGAACGTCCACTCGCTCGCCTTTGTCGAGCGTCTCGGATCGAATTGGGTCACGATCGGTTGGGTCCTCGCCGGCCTGATCATCTTGCTGACGATCATCCAATGGGCCCAGCAGGGACCGATACTGATCGAGTTCTTCCAGGCGATGCAGGACAACGACCAAGCTAAGGTTCAGCGGCTTTCGAACGAAATGGGCTTCGGCGGGATGACGGCGCTATCGCTCATCCTGAGCCTCGCGGGCATGGTCCTCAACGTCGGCGGTTTGACCTGGAACATCATGGACATCGCGGATCGGCGCGGAAACTGGCTCTGGATCGTCCCGTACGTTCTTTGCTGTTGCTGCGGCTTCCAGGGCTTCGGCCTGCTCCTGTACATCCTGATGGGGCGCAAGCCATGACCTCAACGAAAAGGCGGAAGGAACCACAGGCAAGTCTGTCGCTTTTCGGCTTTCGCCGTCGTTGAGCGACGTGGTTCTCAACCGCCAGATGTGGGATGGATCGTCGGGCCTCGCCGTTCCCAGACCGGGACCTTCGACGGATTTGGGTAACGTACGTCCCGATGCCAAGGCTTGAAGTTCAGGACGCCGTGATGCAGTTCCCCGCTGTCCGCGCGCTTGATGCCGTGTCGCTGACGTTCGAGCCAGGAGAGGTCCACGGCCTGATCGGCGAGAACGGTGCCGGCAAGAGCACCCTGATGCGGATTCTGAGCGGTCTCCAGAAGCCGACCTCCGGGATGATCCTCCTCGATGGCGACGCGGTCGATCTATCCAGCGTCCGCCATGCCCTCGACCAAGGGATCGCCATGATCCACCAGGAACTGAACCTCGTCGACTCGCTCTCGGTCGCCGAGAACGTCTTTCTCGGACGCGAGCCGAGAAAGCTGGGGATCCTCGATCGTAAGGCGATGCTTGAGGAGACGGAAAGGCTCCTCGCCTCCATGAACTCGGACATCGCCGCAAATCGACCGCTCGGCGATCTGTCACTGGCCCAGAAGCAGATCGTCGAAATCGCCAAGGCATTGTCGATTCGGGCCTCGATCTTGATCATGGATGAGCCGACGGCCGTGCTCAGCGACCGCGAAGCGGAAGCGCTCTTCGCGCTCATCCGCCGACTCCGCGAGCAAGACGTCACCGTGATCTACATTTCGCATCGGCTCCAAGAGGTGATCGATCTGTGCGACCGGATCTCGATCCTGCGCGACGGGAAGCTCATTCAGACGCTCTCCGCGGATCGGTTTCGCGGAGGCTCGGTGGAGGTCATCGCCGATCTCGCGAGTCTGATGGTCGGGCGACCCCTGAGCGACCTGTACCCGGCGAAAACCCCGGTGCCGGAGGGGCCACCCCTGTTCGAGGTCGAGAAACTCACCGTGCCTGGTCACGCTCAGGACGTCTCGTTCACGCTTCGGCCGGGTGAAATCCTCGGTTTGGCCGGTCTCGTGGGTTCTGGGAGGACGGAGCTTGCCGAGGGAATCATCGGCACCCGCCCGGCCACCGGCTCCGTCCGGATGGCGAACAAGCCGCTTACGGCACGAAGTCCAAAGGGTTCGATGCGGGCCGGCATCGCCTATGTCAGCGAGGATCGCAAAAGCCTCGGTCTGATCCTCAGCCTCGACGTCGTCGAGAACACGACTCTGGTCAATCTCGCACACTACTGTCGTCCTCTCTTACGACGGGCCGCTCAGCGCCAAGCAACCGAGAAGTGGCAGAAGGACCTCGACATCCGTGCGGGGGACCTGGACGCTCCGATCCTGTATCTCTCAGGCGGCAACCAGCAGAAGGTCGCGATCGCGAAGTGGCTGGAGGTCCGGCCCCAAGTTCTGATTCTCGACGAACCGACTCGGGGGGTGGATGTCGGGGCCAAGCGTGAAATGTACCAATTGATTCACCGTCTCGCCGCCGAGGGCCTCGCCTGCGTGGTCATCTCGTCCGAGCTCCCCGAGATCATCGGACTTTGCCATCGGGCGCTCGTGATGCGCGAGGGTCGGGTCATGGGGGAGGTCGTGGGAGACGATCTCAGTGAAGAGGCGCTCATGCACCTCGCCGCCGGAGTGGCCGCAGCATGAAGGTGGGCAAAGTGCTTCAAGAGTACGGCGTGCTCATCGCGTTCGTCGTGCTCATCCTGATCAACGTCATCTTCCCGACCGGCTCGTTCTTCTCGCCCGAGAACCTGCGCAACCTGGTCGCCCAAAGCGCGGCGATCGGGATCATCGCGATCGGCATGACATTCGTGATTCTCACCGGAGGCATCGACCTCAGCGTCGGTAGCCTGGTTGCGCTATGCGGCGCGGTCGGCATCTTGACTCTGAACAAGTTCGCCGACTCGGGAACTCCGGTCCTGATCTGCTGCCTGGCCTGCATCGGAGTCGGGATTGCCGCCGGCTTCTTCAATGGCGTGATGATCGCGTTCGGCAGGGTCGCGCCGTTCGTGGTCACCCTGGCCGGACTTGCCGGATTCCGTTCGCTCGCTCTGCATCTCGGCAACGGCGGCGAGATCCGCTCGCAGGTGCCCCAACTCGGCGTGTTCGGCTTCGAAGGCATCGTCTTGCCGTTCGTGAAGTCTCAAGCCGGTGGGCCAGTCGTGCTCTACTGGGGCGCGGTCACATTCTTGGTTGTCGCGCTGATCGCGAGCTTCATCCTCAACTTCACGCGCTACGGACGCCATGCGATCGCGGTCGGTGCGAACGAGAAGGCGGCGTTCTTCTCAGCGATCGGCACCAAGTGGGTCAAAGTCGCCTCCTACACGTTGCTCGGCGCGCTCACCGGCATTTCCGCATTCTTCGTGACGGCCCGGATGAACTCCGTCGGCACAGGCTCGGTCGGGAGTTTCTACGAGCTCGACGCGATTGCCGCGGTCGTGATCGGGGGCACCAGCCTGCGAGGCGGGCGTGGGCGCATCTGGGGAACCGTCGTCGGCGTGCTCCTCCTCACGCTGATCAGCAACATGATGACCGCGCGCGGGGTCGGCACGAACATTCAAGGCCTCGTGCGAGGCGTCGTCATCCTGGTGGCTGTGCTCCTCCAGCGCGGTTCGAAGTCTTCGGACTAGCCTGGCCGGCCGAGAATCACTGCCGGCGTCGCCGTCTCGAGGAGCGACTTGGCTCTCGATTTGAGTTCATCGAGGGTTACCGGCTTCATCGCCTCAAGCGTCTCTCCGGGCCCAAAACCCGGTGAACCGAGGAGCGCACCGTATCCCGTCCAGAACGCCCGGTCCGCGACGTCCAACGCCACTGGACCCGCCGGTCCACCCCAAAACGGACTGACCTCAAGACGTCGGGTAAGGGCGGCTTCCGCCATCGCCAAGGCACGCGATCGGTGCTCTTCGGTCCAGGTCTCGACATCCTCGAGAAGGACCTTGCGTACCCTTTCGGCGATCTCGACGTCCTCTTGTGGGAGCTTCATCGCAACGATCAACCGGGGCTGCCACCCCTTACCCGTCGGCCAGAGGACCGCCTCTTGGCGGTAACTCCAACCCTGGGCTTCGCGCAGCACTCGCGTCATCGAACTCTGCTTGCCAACCCCGAGTGCGAACGCCGCGAGCAAGGTCTGGGCGTACGCCGCGTCCGCCGGTGCGACCGCCGGTGCCCGCAGCTCGATCGTCGTCACCTCGCTCTTGCGGGCGAGGAGCGGCAGCAACGTCTTATCGGATCGCGGGGCCGAAACCTTCGACGGTTTCCAGTCTCCAAAAGCGGACTGGATCTGTCTCACGCCGTCACCGACGGGAAACCCGCCCGCCACCGAGATGATCACCCGATCAGGCTGGATCGCTCGCTTGGCAAGATCCCTCACGTCGGTCGGCTTGACCGCCGCGTAGTCAGGCGAATAGGGGTCGAGGGATTCCTGCCAGACCCCTTTGCGGCGGCGAGCCATCTCGGAAGCGATGCTCACCACTTCATCGGCAGGCAGACTCGGGCGTCGGAGCATCGATTCGAGCAAACCTACCGCGACATCGAGCCCGCCTTTGGGCATCGCGATCTCGATCCGCAGGTGGTCCGGGAGCACCGTCACCCGTGGAGCGAATCCGGCCTGGGAGCCGAACGTGAGGAGCTGGAGCTTGGTGTACTCCTGGGTCCCTTCGAGAAGAGCCTCTCCGAGGACGCGCCAAGCCGCCGCCTCCCGAGCTTCAAGGCCGGGTGCCGGCACGATCGCATGAACCACAACGATTTCGGCGTTGGGGATCGGCGTCTCGTAGGTACGCGGGAGCACCTCCGGGCCCGGTTGCCCTAGAACGAGCGCGGTCCCCAGCCATGACACGAACACGAGAAAGCCCTTCATCCTCTTCCTACCACCGACACCGCTTGGTCACGGCGAAATCGGTCGAAGCCTTGGCGGAACTGGAGCAGCCCCATCGCTCCCACCCGCTCGACCAGCGATTCCGGACGGAGGTCGAGCCGCTGCACCAGCAGCATCCCCCGCCGGTACGCAACATCGGAGGGTGTACCACCCCCTTGGAGCCAGTTCTTGAGGAGCGCCTGGCCGAGCGGCCACAGCGCATCGACTTCCTCGGCCGGAAGTTCGTCAATCCGCTTATCGAACCCACCGCCGCCGGTGTCGGTCAGGACGACGAGGCCGTTCTGCAAGGAGGGCGTATACATCACGCGGCATCGAAAGCGATTCGCGAGCGCGAAGCCGGCTGCCAGCGCATGGAGCGTCCCGTCATCGTCGAGCCCCTCCACGATTGCGGCGCGCGCATCGCCAGGCGCGATCGAATCGGTTGTCCCCGATCGTCCGTCGGTTCTCGGATTCGCGACCGGCTCCGTCGGCGATGCGACGTCGGCGCCAAGGACCTCGCGAGCCACAGCGGTCACTTGGTCGACATCGACGCGGCCCGCGATCGAGATCACCAGATTCGGTTTTGCGAATTGGCGCTGATGGAGCTCGACGAGCGCCTCGGGCGTCGCGCCCGCCATCACCGAGATCGAACCCAGCGGGTCGAGACCTTCCGCGCCGAACGCCTGCGTCCAGGCGGCATTCGACAGCCGCATGTCTGCCGACAGGAGCGCCAACTCCTGCTCGATGACCTTGATCTCTTGGACGATCTCGTTCGGGCTGGTTTCAAGGGGGCGCAAGAGCTCACCGAGCGCCCGGACTGCGCTCACCGCGTCTTTTGGCGCGCAGGTGATCTCGATCTTCATGGCGTCGCGGAAGGTGTCCGCGGTGAGAAACATGCCCTTCGATTCGAGCCGCCGATCGAGACTCTTGTCTCGACCCTTGACGAGCAGATGTTCGAGCAGGTGGCGCAGGCCGTGGGTCGCGGGGGTCTCCTCGACTCCCTTCGCCGAAGCGAACAATTGGACCGAAACGCTGTCCGCGTTCGCCATGTCCTCGGCGAAGATCGCCGCACCCGACTTGAGGAGCGTTCGCAGGCGGGGATGCCGCGAAATCGGCGGCGGATCCTGGGGCTTCGGTCCGTCTTGGATCGACGGTCCGGACAGGAGGACGGCACTCGAAATCAGGAGGGCGAGCACATCGGCTAGGTTACCTGCCCCGGCCACAGCCTACGACAGAGTTCCCAACGTCGACGTTCGGAACCGCGTCATCACGGAGGAGCCATCCGGCACCTTGCGCCAGGAGCCGGATGACGCTGAGCGCTTCGGGTGCGCGCTATTCGGCCCGGTAAGGCCCCCAATGCTTGAGCAGGAACTCGAGATAGATCGCGTGGCGATCACGGTTGCTCATGTCGCCCCCCATTCCGTGGCCGCCGGTCGGGTCGATCGACAGTTCGACCAAGTGGCCCTTTCCGTACTGGAGCAGGACCCGATACACCTTGATCGTGTCTTGGAACAGCACGTTGGTGTCCTCCATTCCGTGGAGAAGGAGAAGGGGGTTGCGGAGGTTCATCGCGACCTTCGTCAGGGAGTACTTGTCCAGGTCATCCGGCTTGCCGAGGGTCGACTTGCCGATGACGCCGCCCGAATACCAGGTGTTGTAGTTCTGCCATTCGGTCGGCCCGGCGCCGGCGATCCCGAGAGTGAAGGTCTCCGGCGCGTTGTACATCGCATGTTGGGTCTGGAAGCCGCCGAATGACCATCCGTTCAGCGCGACTTTCTTGGGGTCGACGCCGTAGTTCTCGACCAGGTACCTCACCCCGTCCTGGAGGTCTTCCGTCTGCGCCTTGCCGGGCTGTTCCCAGTTCGCTTTGCCGAACACCGCGCCGTAGCCACTCTGTCCGCGCGGGTCGATCGCGACGGTCACGTAACCGAGCGCATAGGACAGGTACATCGCCCACCGAAACTCGGTCGAACCGATGTTGCCGTCGATCACCGTCTTGCCGGTGCCGAGCGGGCCCCCGTACACGTAGATCATCAAAGGTCGCTTGTCGGTCTTCTTCCATCCGGGCGGAAGCATCATGAACCCGTAGACGGTCTGGCCCTGTCGGTTCTTGTAGTCGAACAGCTGGGGTTGGAGCTTCATGATCTTGTCCCAACCGTCGCGATGGGAGTTGGTCACCACCCGCTCCTCACCTTGGCCTTCCGTGCCCATCACCAGCATTTCGGGTCGAAACGACCAGCTGCTGAAGGACACCGCCGCTCGCTGCTGGTTCTTCGAGAGGACCGGGTTGCCGTAGACCCCGTCACGCCGCGTGATGCGGCTGAAAGCGCCTGTCTTGAGGTCGACGCGGTAGAGGTCCATCCGGGCGGGGTGCTCCTTGCCTGCCCGGACGATAAGGCCGCTCCCGTCCTTGGCGGCGGCGAGCGGATAGACCTCAAAGTCGCCCTTGGTCAGTTGGGTCGCTCCTTCTTTAGCGGGGTCGATGAGCCAGGCGTGCCGAAAACCGCTCAGGTCGAGGAGGGCGACGATCTGCTTTCCGTCGGCCGTGAAGAACGGATCGGCCATGCCCGGAGTCGTGTGTTCGCCGTCGCTCGTCGCTTTGTAGACGGTGGTCAGTTTGCCGGTCTCGGTATCGGCGACGACGATCTCAAGCGCTTTCTGAGTTCGCTTCCACGTCCCGAATACGAAGCGCTTGGAGTCGGGGCTCCAAGGCTCGGAACTGACGCTGGACTCCCACCACTCTTCGCCACCGGCCCACTTCCAGATCTCCCATGGCTTGCCGTCGTTCTTGGGCTTCGCCTCGTCCTGGCCGAGGTCATAGAGAAACAGATACGACTCGGTCGTGAACTTGTCATCCGCAACGCTTCGGTCCGTTTTCCGCGCTTGGGCAAAGCGGTCCCGATACGTGATGTAGTCGATCTGCCGGTCGCCGGGTAGGTCGCGAAAGCTGGTCATCATCAGCTTCGTCTCATCCGGCGAAATGCTGTACGCACCGAGCGTCATGTTTTGGGGGAGCGCGGGATTGAGCTGGACGATCATCGCGGAGTCGAACTTCATCCGGTAGACGCCGTCGCCTCGCCGGAAGAAGAGCCCCGAGTTGTCCTTCAGATACTGAGGTTGGGCTTCGCTGTCACGCGTCTTGGTCAGTCGGATCGGCTTCTCCTCGCCGAGCTTCCAGCGGAAGAGGTCACCTCGGTACACGAACAGAAACTCGTTGGCCGTCTTCGACCATTCAACGTCCGAGATTCCGGCATACGTTGGCAGCGGCTCACGCCGGGTCTCGTTGTTCTTCTTGTCCTCCAAGTCGAGTCGGCGGCGCTCTAGGTCGGTCAGCGTCTCCCGGCGCTTCTCCTCCTCCTTGTCCTTCTTGTAGCGATCGATCGCCTTCTGGATGTCGCGATCGTAAGCGAGCATGAACTCGGGCGACGTCAGGCGTTGCGACTTTCCTTCCCGGACGTCATAGATCCAGAGATCGAAACCCGGATCGTCGTAGGCGTTCCACAAGTAGGCGAGATACCGATCGTCGTGGGACCATGCCATACCGGTCGCGGACTTTCCGAAGTACGACTTGCGAGGAAACAGGTCATCGAACTTGAGGTCGGTCTGGATACCCGCAGGCCAGGACGCTTCGGGGGCCCGAGGGGTCTCGGCGGAGGATGGAGCGGCCCACGCAAGGGCCAAGGCAAGAGGAATCCAAGTCATTGCCTTGTTATATCTCCGCGCGAACGCCTTTCGTTCCGTCCGGAGGAGCGAAGTTGGCCTAGCCGAACCGACCGGAGATGTAGTCCTCGGTCTCTTTCTTCTGCGGATACTGGAAAATCTGCTCGGTGGATCCGAATTCGACCAGTTCTCCCATCATGAAGAAGCCCGTGTAGTCGCTCGCGCGCTGAGCCTGCTGCATGTTGTGGGTGACCATGACGATCGTGAACTGCTTCTTGAGCTCGTCGATCAAGTCCTCGATCGCGGAGGTCGCGATCGGATCGAGCGCCGAGCATGGCTCGTCCATGAGGATGATCGAAGGGTCGACGGCAAGCGTGCGGGCGATGCAGAGTCGCTGCTGTTGACCACCCGAAAGAGCAAAAGCACTGTCTCGGAGCTTGTCCTTGACCTCGTTCCAGAGGAACGCCCGTTCGAGACAGCGCCGCACGATCGCTTCGACCTCGTCCTTTCGGCGAACGCCATGGATGCGGGGTCCATAGGCGATGTTGTCGTAGATCGACATCGGGAACGGATTCGGCTTCTGGAACACCATCCCCACGCGCTTGCGCAATGCGATCGGGTCGACGCTGAGACTGTTCACGTCGCTCCCGTCGATCAGGATCTGCCCGGATAGGGTGACGCCATCGATGAGGTCGTTCATCCGGTTCAAGCACCGCAGGAACGTCGATTTTCCGCAACCGGAGGGGCCGATCAACGCCGTGACCTGGTTGGGTCGCACTTCGAGATTGACCGACTTCAGGGCGTGAAACTTGCCGTAGTAGAGATTGAGGTCCCGGACCGTGATCCTGGGTTCGACGCGTTCCTGCGTCAGTTCACCTGCGACGGCTTCGATCGGCGGCACTTGGGCGATCATGATCCACCCCTAGTCTAGAAACTGAATATTAAGAATGCGTAAAGAGTCCTCAGCAAAACCGCCCCGCGAGCGGGGCGGCTCTGCTCGGCCTGGTGAGGCCGCCTACCACTTCTTGACGAGCAGATTGGTGCTTCGTGTGATCACGCCGTGACTCCCGGTGATCGCCACCGCAGTATCGGCGGTGACCCATCCGGTCGACACGTTGACCATCGCGCTGATCTGGCCCGCAGGAACGAAGATCGAACCGGGTACCGACGCCACCGCAGGATTCGCGGACACGAGGTTGATCGTCATGCCGCCGCCCGGGGCCGCACTCGTCAGTCGCACGCTCAACGTTGACGTGTAGAACGCGAACACCGACGTTGGATTGAGACTGACGCTTGCCAACGTCACCGACCCTCCCTCAGGGTTGACTACAAGGTTGGCCGACTTCGTCACGGCGCCGGCCGTCGCCCGGAACGTCGCCGTCCCTTGAGCCGACACCAGCGAGGTGTTGATCGTGAAGTTGGCACTCGTCTGACCCTGGGCGACCGTCACCGAGGACCCGCAGCGGGCGACCGCCGTGTTGGAACTGGACAGGGTGACGGCGAACCCGCCAACCGGCGCCGCGGCCGTCAGGAAGACCGTACCCGTAGAGTTGTTGCCACCGATGACGGTCGAGGGATTGACGGTCAAGTTCGACAGCGCGGCCGTTGTTCCGCCGCCGCCCCCTCCGCCGCCTCCGCCCCCGGCGCTGACGGCTCGGAACGCGTTGACTCGCCCCTTGACCACCCATGTGCCGACGTTGTCACAGTTGTTCTCGATTGCGGCGCGCACCGACGTCGCGGTGGCACTCGCGCCCTGCTTGGCAAAGACGAGCCCGGCAAGACCGGCGACTCCCGGGCACGCCATCGAGGTGCCGCTCATGTTCCCATAGCCGCCGCTGCGAAGCGTGCTGTAGATGCTGCTTCCCGGGGCGGCGACGTCGACCCAGTTCCCGTAGTTGCTGAACGACGATCGATTATCGTTCGCGTCGGTCGAGCCGACGGCGATCGCGTTGGTGTAATAGCCCGGGTAGGACGGAGCAGTGTTGCCGTTGTTGCCGGCAGCCGCGACGACGACACACCCGCGACCCCAAGCGTAGTTCACCGCGTTCTGAAGGGTCGTCGAGCCACTGCTGCCGCCGAGGGAGAGGGAGATGACCTTGGCGCCGTTGTTGGCGGCGAAGGTGATGCCGTTCGCGACGTTGGTCAGGCTCCCCGAGCCATTCGAGCCGAGTACTTTGACCGGCATCAGTTTGCAGTTGAAGCCGACGCCGGCCACGCCGGTCGCGTTGTTCGTTTCGGCTGCCGCGATGCCCGCACAGTGGGTGCCGTGACCCTGGTCGTCGGTCGCATTGCTGTCATTGTTGACGAAGTCGTAGCCGGCGACGATCTTGTCGTTCAGGTCCGGGTGGGTCAGCGCGATGCCGGTGTCGACGATTGCGATGACGACGCTCGCCGACCCCGTGGTGACATCCCACGCGGTCGGGCAAGCCATCTTTCGCGGTCCGTACTGGTTGTTCCAACCGGAGTCGTTCGGCGTCAGGAACGCGTGGTACGTGTAGTTCGGCTCGGCGTACTCCACCGAGGGAAGACTGCGGTAGTAGCGGACCGCCCGATCAACCGACATGGTGTCCGGAAGCTCGATCAGGGTGAAGCCAAGATCGGAGTTCTCCTCGACCGCTTCGGCACCGATCGCTCGGTTGGCGGCTTGAAGCGCCGTCGAAGAAACTCGATCCTTGAACTTGACGACGACCTGGCCTTCGGAGTAGCCGCCGCCAACCTGGGCGTGTGCCGCCGCGACTCCGAGGAGCGCCGCGATTGTGAGAAGGGCTCTATTCATGGGGTTCGACCTACAGACGTGATCTCGGGCCCGACATCGGTGCCGGAGTTCATTATTGGCCTAGACGGGTCGGCGCTGGAAACCGTTCGCGGAACTACGACAAAAAGCGAGGAGGAAGTCCGGAACCCCTTCTCCTTGCCGGATGGGTTGTGCCGGGAGGGAGAAGGGGCAGGGGATGAGGGTCCCCGACCCGATTCAACCTGCTACGATGCAGGCATGCCGTTCGAACCGATTCGAACCGACGAGAAGCTGGAGGCACCGGTCCGAGCCGGGCGCGATTTCGAGGGCCAGCTGCTCTTCGGGTGCGGTACGTTCGTCCTCGCCTCCGTCATCACGTACGTTCTGAGCGCTTGGCCGTTCTTCGTCGTCGCCGAGATGTACCTCCTTCGACCGTTTCTGATCGCGTGTGCCCTCGGGTGGATTCCATCGACGATTTTCGGGCTCATCGTGATGCGGAAGACCGGTTTGGCCGGCGGTTGTGGATTTCTCGCCGGGGCGATGACCCAGGGCGTCTTTCTCTTCCTCCGGATGGAGCAACTCCTTCTCGGCCACAGTGTCGTCGACTTACCGCGACCCGAGCTTCCCCTCTCTTGGGGGTGGATCGTGCCGACGGTGTGGGCGGTGTCGGCATTGCTGTTGGTTGTTCTATTTGTCCCAAAACGTGAGCTTGCCGATGAGCCTCCGCCGGACGAACGCCGATAACATAGCTGGGTCCGGCCAGCGCCTATGTCGTACGGAAAACAGCTTCACGAGTACCGAAAGACCGCGGTGAACGGGGCGTCCCCGCTCCAACTCATCGTCATGCTCTACGACGGAGCCCTCAAGTTCATCGACGCGGGTAAGCGGGCGATGGAAGAGGGCCGCGTCGAGGAGCAGAACCACCAACTCCAGAAAGCCCAGAAGATCGTGATGGAGCTCATGTCTTGCCTCGACATGATCGGCGGAGGCGCCGTTGCCCAGAACCTGCTGGCGCTCTACTCGTTCGCCTACAACCAACTGGTCCTCGGCAACGTCGAGGATGAGCCCGAGTATCTCGATCAAGCCGCGAAGGTCCTGACCGATCTTCGCGAGAGCTGGGTGGAACTCGAGCGACTGACCCGCGCCCCCGTCATCGAGGCCGACGATGCCGCCTGAGTTCGAGTCCGAAGCCCTCGCCGATCGCCTCCTCGCGGTCACCCTCAACATTGCCGAAGCGGTTCGCAACGGCAGCAATCCCGATGCCCTCGTCCGTGCGCGTGACGACCTGCTCGATGCCCTGCAGGGCCGCACTCTGACCGCCTATGCACAGGAAACCCTCTATGAGGTCACGGAGTGGGACCGACGAATCGTCCGCTTGGCCGCTGCTCAACAGACACGTCTCGCGGCGTCGATTCAGGATGCCGCGAATGGGCGACGCCTCAACCGGACCTACCGGTCCGTCTCGAGGTTGACCAGTCTCGACCAAGCCGGCTAAGCCACCGCACCGGGATACGAGACGGGCCTCGTTGCGGCGATCATCCTGTACCTGGCTCAGCAACAGCCTAAGAGCCCCGCACTGCGGGTGAACAGACCTCGCAGAGCGGCACCGATCCACCAGAGCCGAACAAACCAAGCAGCTTGATCAAAGGCGGAAAGGCCCTCAATCGTTCAATAGACCCCGACTCCGCGACGACCGGACGGACACCCGATCGAAGCCCGAACAGGAGAGGCTCGCGGGGCGTAAAATCGGAGCGATGTGGGGTCTCCTGCTTCCGTTCGCCTTCCTCGTTCAGCCCCGACCCGATCCGATTCGTGTGCTCGACACGTTTGGCCGTGACATCAAGACCGTCGGCATCACCCTCGTCGACTGGGAGGGCTACTTGGCCAACCCTGCGATCCGGATCGAGGTCAGACCCGAGCAAACCTATCTCCCCGGCAGGATCCGACTCAGCGCGAACAGCCCGTTCTTGGCGTTCGACCTCTTCTCGGAAACGAGCCCGTCCGGTCCGAGCAAGACCCTCTTCCTCAACACCGCGGACAAGAGCGTCTCGTTCCGCATCGCGGCATTCCCGGATCGCAACACCGAGTCCGAAACCGCTAAGCTGACCGTCGAGTACACCGACGCCAACGAATCGGTCTGGGTGACCGAGATCCCGGTCCGAATCCTCGACCAGGATCGGGAGCGTCCCATCGAGTTCCCGATCCTCGTCGATGACACCCACGATGCCCTGGGCTTCCTTGCCGATCCGACTCGCCGCCGCATCTTCGAGAGCGCAGCCAACGATTGGGCCTACTTCTTCGCGCCTCCGGAATTCGATGAGGTACCCGCCGGAGCGGAAACCGGACACGTCTGGGGCGCCGACGGCTTTGTGAAGCGTACAACGGTCAAGAACGCATCGCCGTACCGCGGCTTCCAGCTCTTCGTCCACGGGATGCGACATCCCGATCTCCGCTCTGGCGGGGCGGCCGGCGATCTCGGCCCCGAACAGACGATCGACGGGAAGAAGACGGGGCTCAAACGATCCGGCACGATCTCAATCGAAGTCCGTGGCAACTACAACGAGAACGGCTGGCAGTTCAGCGACCGAGACGACGAGTGGGCCAAAAGCGGCAACATGCGGCGGGATTCCCACGACTTCTACTCGATCATGCGCCACGAGATCGGGCACGCCCTGCTCTACCATCGGGTGCACCCGGCGTTTGCGGCCAAGCTGAAGGGGAATCGTTTCATCGACCCAGCCGTCCGTGCCTATCTTGGATCGGACCCGGTCTGCAACGACGTCGAGCACTTCACCGGGGTGATCGATCCGGTCAGCCGGGTCGGCATGTTCGGCAACGAATACGGCGGCGATATGCCACGGAAGCGTTGGATGTTGACGAAACTCGATCTCCTGATCGCCCAAGCGGTGGGCTATCGGTTGCGAGACACGACCCCGTTCCACCGGCTGAAACTTTCCGGTCCGGCGGAAGTCCTCCTCACCCGTGGTGTTCCCGAGAGCCTGTCGGTGCTGGCCCAAGGCGGGATTCCGGCCTACGACTTTCGCGTCGTCGACGGCAAACTCCCGGCCGGCTTGAGCCTCGATCGGTTCACAGGTGTTAATGATGGGGCGCCCACCGAGAC
>ERZ761602.1060-NODE-1060-length-52936-cov-10.556343_pt1 | contig 52936 bp, 49 predicted proteins | sample MGYA00512165_ERZ761602 | MGnify/ENA primary metagenome ERZ761602 (study PRJEB28899, sample SAMN02445085) | bioreactor sludge metagenome | biome: EBPR sludge; isolation source: Thorneside wastewater treatment plant | place: Australia: Brisbane, Thorneside...
CCTGTTCCACCGCTACCAGAACACCTTTTTGTCTATCTTTAGGTGAATACTCTCCTTTATTTTAATGATAATTAATTCTGGGGTCTCTGACCCGGAAGTGTTTTCGTCCGGTTCAGTGTGGCCGGATCATGAAACCAAAATGGCCGGATGGGCGGTTGAACCGGGAAGGGCGGCAGGACGTTGCACAGGCTCCGTCTCTTGCTGTGATGTTTGTTTTCAGGAGATGACACAAGCCGGTACATTCATGACGCGGGGTCCGGCACCGTGTGTTCAAGGGCGTTGAACGGGAAACCGCCGGTTCTTCGCTTCGATGGCAGGGGATTTAGCGGAAAAAACCTATACTTTCTGTCGCGATGGGAATGGTCTAACCTCCCTTGAGGTTGAACTTGGCTATTTCTACCTATCCTTCGAATAGGCGGTGCAACGCATATTTTGGAGGGTTAGGTAAAAACAGCCAAGCTAACGCCCTTCAATATTTCCTGTAGCAACTGCGATGCTGAACCCCATGCCGCCAATAGGTGCGGCAAATGGTCCGGTAGTGTCTGTGCCTGGAACTGCAACTGCGATGTTTGGCGCCATGTTTCCAATGCGTATGGCAAACGGTATGTGCATTGGCTTCTTGAACAGGAATAGCTATTCCTGTCAATAGGATAGCAAAAGTGATCAATCCTGCTTGCAGCATTTTCAATATCATGGTTATGACTCCTGATGAGAGAGCAGCCAGAGTACAGCTTGAATTTGGAATCCATGCTGAACGGATTTAAATCGCTGCCCAGCAAAAAACCCTGCCAGAGCAGGGTTCTGATAGGGGAAGCATTGTTAGCCCGGCAGCGATGTGACTAGAGCGAGCAGGCGCCCTCGTAGAGAATTTCGACCTGAGCCTGATCGGCGGCGCAGGCGTTGCCGTAGGTAACGCCGTTCGCACCGCACACCGGCTCATAGATCGCCGGGCAGAACTCCGGCGCGAGCTCGTATTCATGATAATGCAGGACAATATCCTTGAGGTAAAAATTGTCCAGATAGCCCTGTCCGTCGCCATGTTTATTGCGCGAGCAGACCAGCAGATAGTTATCGCCGGCGTGTAAGTATCTGCCTTCGACTACTTGGTGATAGACCTGCCAGCGTTCATGGTCGACATAGGGGAGCGACCCAATGCGGGATTGCTCGTTACGATCCTGAGAATAGGAATCACAGCCCTCGAAATTACGAGGGATAACGCTGGGATTCAGATACAGTGTATTCTGCGGCGAGAGGTTGGTGCTGTTGACATTCATTTGCAGCACGACCCGGGAATTAGGATTAAAATCCTTGGGGATATAGAATTTGAGTAGCATCCACGGTTGGTGATGCTCCCAATCACCTAACAGCACCGGGTCCTTACGGATCACTTTGTAGTCCGAAGCTGCCAGCGCCAGCTCAGCGCCGCCGAGCGCCGTGGCCGCTCCTAAGACCAGTCCGGTAATCCCTTTGGTAATGGCTATCTGATTCATGGTTATGTGTTCTCTCTCTGATAATTGAAAGGCGCGTCTTGCCTCAAGAGGTTTCATGATCCATGCCATTTAATAAAATACGTTCTATATCCTATAGATCGTTAAATATTTCCATCTCCATGCGCTTCAAGCCGGGCCAAACGGTTCATTCCGCCCCCGCCGTTGATAGCAGTGACCCGGTCAATCTGGCAGGGGGCCAGCTATACGGATTTTCCCCCGCCGCTATCCGGTCAGCGGGCTAAGCCTATCGGCGATTATGGGTGCCAGCCCAGACGGCCAGGTAGACTTCGCACAGGAACAAGCTCCAGGCTACCACCATCGACCCCATCGTGAGCACGAACAGGCCAGCGACGACTTGGGCCAATTCGATGGACAGCAAGGCTCCTAAAAAGGCAGCGGCCACTACCAGGCAAATCAGCAGCGCCCCGAGTACTGCAAACAGAATAGCGAAGTAGATTAGATTGCCCCGGCGGACCAATTGCGCCATCTCTTGCTGCTCGGCCACGGCCTCGCCGGTGAGCGTGCACAGCCGCTCCTGCACCACCCGCCGGCGGTCAACGATCCGCGCCAGCCGGGTGGTCAGAATGGTGATCAGTGTGCCCATCGCTACCAGCAGGAAGGCGGGGGCAACCGAGAGTTGAATCACGCGGGTAATATCGGTGAGATGCGCTTCCATCAAAGTCTGTGCTGATCGAGCAGCTTAGTTCCCTGGTTTGGATGTGACGCGACCCTTCAGCGTCATTTTGATATAGCCTGCCGCGGGCGATGGGGCAGGGGCGGAGGTGGATCGCGCGGCGGCCTTCTTCCGGGGCGCTTGGGCCAATGCCTGCTGTTCGGGCGTCACTTCCCCCGCTGGTTGCCCGTCCAGATCATAGCGCGGTCCGCCGGCGGCCAGCGCCTGGCGGTAGCGAAACGCTTGGGTATAGACCTTGAGCGCCCGGCGGAGGTCCGTCCGGGCCACCTCCATCAGCGCCGGATGCACCCCGGCTAGGGCCAGCACCTCCCGGCCCACGCCGATCTTCAAGGGCTTGGGAGTATGGCGATTGAAGACTGCGGGAAAGAGTTCACACAGCCGATCAATGATCGGATTTACATCTTGGAGCATTCCAGAACCTCGTAGGATCAAAGGCCGTGAGTGTTTCATACTTTGCCCGGCTTAGACAAAGCCGGGCCGGAGTTATCCCCGGCCGGTGTGAATGAGTCTGCAGGATGCAGCGGGCCTGGCTCGCGAGGAACCGCCATGCCGGGTCCGAGAGGCTGGTCTCCGTTAGGGTAACGTTGGAGAGCCATTGGCCATCCCGCTTCCATAGACTGCGCTAAATCGCCGCGACCCCGCACCGCCCTATGGTCGCGGGTGGAAACTGGGAGTCTGGGGCAGCGAACAGATATTTAAATTTGTTGCCGTCCTTGTATCCCACACCCAGCTTTTTATTGGGTCCCTGCACGAGCTTGACGGTCCGGAACGGCTTGATGTGATTGTCAGCGGCTGTATTAAAACTTTTTTCTGACGTGCCCTCGCCATACTCGACGACGCGCCAATTGACTTGGTCCTTGTCCACCCAGGAGACATGATCCACCAAGGCAATGTGCGACCAGGACATGCCATCCTTATGAACGATCAGGACATCGCCAGAGCGGGCCTCGCTGGCTGCCATGCGCGGTGTCAGGGGAATGTAGTCGAGCGTCTTCACGGCTGCCATGCCCCAGCCGTTCCAGTAGCCGCCGCCCGCGGTATTTTTCAGCACCCGCGCTTCGGTCTTCGATGTGATCACCGCCCAATTGCTCTGGTGAACTTCGGGAGACAATCCCCAATAATTGCCGACGAATCCATTGCAATCGAGGCTGAAGAATTGCTTTGCATAGGCGGCCATCGACATCGCGGCCGCTGGTTGTCCCGCCACGTCCTTGCCGGTGCCGATCCGCCCAAGCCGGCACGCCAGGCGCAGCACTTCATGCATTTCGCTTGGTGAGCCTTTGAAGCCAAACGCCCGGCGGATTGACTGCCAATAGAAAGGCTCGCCGGTCTGGATGGGATCGCCCGGCGCGAAAGCAAACCAGTCGTAGTTTGAATGGAGCGACGGTGTATGCTTGATCTTGAGCACGGTCTTGACGGCGGCGATCAGCCGATCGCGCTCCAGAGGAGCAGCGGCCTGATACCGGGTGACGTGAACGGTGCCTGCTATCGGCAGGCCGGTGGGACCGAACGCCCGGACGGAAAGATCGTGGTACTGGCGCATATAGTCGCTTGGGCTTTGGCGTGACATGAATGACTCCACTATGGATGGTGAATGGCACTCTTGGGGGTATACGGCGCGGCTATGGGGAGGTGTGCTCCTGACGATGTGGCAAAGCCTGCACCGATGATGATTGCTGCGACTAAGCCTAGCACCAGCCAGGGCAACCGTTTGCTCGATAAAAAGGCGCGAAAAAGATTATTTTTTAGCATGTTCGTCACTTTGTGCGATAGAGATGGTTCACCAGGAGGCAGGTTCACGGCGCATGTATCTACGCCGGTTGCTGGTTTCTTCCCCCCTTGATGGCGATCGGTTCAAAAAGAATGAAAGCATAGGCCCTGTTCACGGATGGGGGCCGTCCCGGTGGATAGGAGCGAAACTCGCGATCCCGCCCGCTCAAGCAGACAGCAAAGTGAATGGGAGGCACGCGGGGCTGCCCCCGGTTTGCCGGCAGGACGGAGCACTACAGTTGAAAGCGCTATCGTTGGCTTGACCGGATGTGGAAGTGCTGTAGATAACGCACGCAGAGAGGACAAAAAAGGCTGTCGTTGGGGATGCGCCACCCCGCCGGGGTGCGCTATATGGATTTCATCCGGGTGATGATCATCTGATGATCATCGCCTTGGCCCCGGTAGCCGGAGCACGCTATCTGGCCATCTTATATGAGGCGGTGCTGTACACCCTCTGCAACTGCACAGCGTATCCTGATGAATGCTGAATTCTATGAAAATAAAAAAGATCGAGGAGTCACGCGATACAGATTCCCGGCTAATACTCACATCGTATTGCGGGATGAGTTGCCCTACGGAAGGGCTTGGTTTCTGATTTTAGCGATGCGTTCGCAAAACTTGGTTGTATGCATACAGCAGGCAGGGCAGATTTAGCCGACGACAAAGTTTCTGACATCTACTTTGATCACTGGGCGTTCCAAGACGACTGCAATTGCTATCGCATAGCGCTTGGCCCATTCACCACTCTCTTCGAAGCGCTCCTCACCGCCGTGCATAGCGACACTCAGAATCATGTCAAGCAACAGGATCTTGCCCATCGGATTGGATGGTACGCATTCCATCTCCTCAAATTCCTTGGCCAGCCAAGCACGTGCCTGATCCTTATTCATGCCTTGCATATCGTCATCATGCAGCATGATTTCGTATTCCCGGTTCGGATTGAATGATACGATAATGACGTAGCTCACATTAATCCCCTTGATGTGGATAGAGTTTTACGAAGGATCGATTATACGGCGCCCAGCTTATCTGCTTGCTGTCTTGCCGGTATTTTCCGGGTAGAGTCCCGGTCCACGACTTGAAAGCCCGATAGAAAGCACTAGTTTCTGAAAAACCCAGATCCAAGGCAATATCCATAATGCTGCGCTGGGAGTAACACAATTGCTCAATAGCCATGTCTCGCCGCAGGGAATCTTTAATCGCCATAAATGTTTGTCCTTCGCTTTCTAACTTACGCCGGAGTGTTGAAGGCGACATATGAAATTCCCAGGCAACCGTCTCAAAATCAGGCCACTCTGAGGCAGGGATGTGCTGCAAGCGCTTGCGGATATGGGCATAAAGACTATGGGCGTTGCGGTACTTGACCAGAAAATTAGCTGGCGCATTGCGGAGAAATTCGCGTAGAGCAGCCTCACTGCGTCGAATCGGCAGGGCAAGGTGCTTTGCTTCGAAGATCAAAGTGGTGTTGGGTGCGCTGAAGCGGGTTTCTGGACCGAATAACAACCGGTATTCATCGGCGTGATCAGGACTGGGCTGCGCGAAAGAGGCTCTTAGGATAGGCAGGCGCCGGTTGGTCAGCCAGCACATTAAACCATGTAAGATTATCAATAGGGTGCCGTGGGCGAACAGCCGGGGTAGCGTCCTTGGGCAATTTAAGATGATAGAGCCTTCCGGGCCTTCAGTGGCAAGCTGACCCCGGGTGTCATCCAGCACCAGCGCCAAGAAATCAAGCGCCCGCCGTATCGCTTTTTCAAGCGTCCCAGCGCCGAGCACTGCGAAGCACAATAATTTAAAGCTCCCGTGGCGCATAGGGTGGCTATCGAGTCCGAATAATTCATCGTCCAGGGCGCGTGCCAGGATGTGCCATAAAACGCCATAGTGCGATGCTAATACTCTGGCGCCGGGCAGTTCGAGCAAATCCGGGGAGATTCCGGCGCTGCGTAACATGGCATTCACATCCAAGCCGCGCTGGGATGCGCCATGGAGAGCTTCCTTCACAAAACAGATCGATACCGTATCTTTGTCCACAGCTTCTTCCTGGCATCGCATCAGTGCCAGTTGCAAAAAACTCCAGGAAAGTTGGTAGATTTTCGCATGGAGGGCTATCCAAGCGCTCTTTAGACTTCATTTCGACTCTAGCAGAAAAAACGGTTTCGTCATGCGGGGTGTGGCCTATGGATATCGATAATCAGGTTTTTCTTGTGACGGGGGGGGCTTCTGGTCTTGGGGCGGCCACGGTGCGAATGCTCGCCGCTGGCGGTGGCAAGGTCGTCATTGCCGATGTGAACCGGGAAGCAGGCGAGGCGCTCGCCATTGAATTGGGTCAAACCGCCCGGTTCATTCTCACGGATGTGGCCAGCGAGGCGAGCGGCCGGGCAGCGGTCGACATGACCACGAACGTGTTTGGCGCCCTGCACGGACTCGTCAATTGCGCCGGCATCGCCCCGGCGGAAAAAGTCCTGAGCAAGGGTGAGCCGCTTGGGCTGGCGGTTTTCGCCAAGGTAGTGCAAATCAACCTGACCGGTGCATTCAATATGATTCGTCAAGCGGCTACCGCGATGATGCGCAACGCGCCTAATGAAGCCAGCGAGCGTGGCGTTATTGTCAATACAGCGTCGGTAGCTGCTTTCGAAGGCCAGATTGGGCAAGCGGCCTATGCGGCATCCAAGGGAGGTATGGTAGCGATGACGCTGCCGGTCGCCCGGGAACTCAGCCGCTACGGCATCCGGGTGATGGCCATCGCGCCGGGTGTCATGGAAACCCCTCTGTTGCTGAGTATGCCTCAGGAAGTGCAGGACTCGCTGGGTAAAATGGTCCCATTTCCTTCCCGCCTTGGTAAACCCGCTGAGTTTGCCCGCTTGGTTTGCCATGTCATGGAAAATACCTATCTTAACGGCGAGGTGATCCGCCTCGATGGCGCTATCCGCATGGGCGCAAAATAGGTTTCGCATTTCAAGAAGGATGGGCTGATGATTCTTACGCAAGAACAGGAGATGATCCGCGACACCTTGCACCAGTTTGCCCAGGAGCGGCTGGTGCCCAACGCAGCTGAATGGGAACGCACCCGTACGTTCCCCCGGGAGGTCTTGGCTGAACTGGCTGAATTGGGGGTCATGGGTATGGTGGTCCCAGAGCGATGGGGCGGTGCAGGTCTGGATTATCTGTCGATGGTGCTGGCCATCGAAGAAATCGCCGCGGGCCACGGGGCTACTTCCACCATCGTCTGTGTGCAAAATTCGCTTGCCTGCAGGATTATGTTGAACTACGGAACCGATCGCCAGAAGGAACGCTACCTCACCCGATTGGCGCGCGGGGAATGGTTGGGGTGTTTCTGCCTCACCGAGCCCCATACCGGGTCCGACGCTGCTGCCCTGCGCGCTACGGCGCGGCGGGATGGCGGCGATTGGGTGCTAAATGGCATCAAGCAATTCATTACCACCGGTAAGGAAAGCCAGCTTGCTATCGTCTTTGCTGTGACTGATCCGTCCGCTGGCAAGAAAGGCATCTCCTGCTTCCTGGTCCCGACCGGCACGCCGGGTTATATCGTAGCCCGGCTGGAGGAAAAAATGGGGCAGCATGCCTCCGATACAGCGCAAATTATCTTCGATAATTGCCGGATTCCATTTGAAAATATGCTGGGTCAAGCAGGGGAAGGCTACAAGATCGCCTTGTCTAACCTGGAAGCGGGCCGGATCGGCATCGGCGCCCAATCTGTAGGCATGGCCCGGGCCGCTTTCGAAGCGGCGGTTCGTTATGCCAAGGACAGAGAGACATTCGGTGCCCCCCTTATCCAGCATCAGGCGGTGTTGTTCCGCCTTGCTGACATGGCAACCCAAATTGAGGCCGCCCGGCAAATGGTCTGGCATGCTGCCAGCTTGCGGGACGCCAACCGGCCTTGCCTGAAGGAGGCTTCCATGGCGAAGTTGTTTGCCTCTGAAATGGCCGAGCGGATTTGCTCGGACGCCATCCAAATCCACGGTGGTTATGGCTACAGTACCGATTTTCCCGTGGAGCGCATCTATCGAGATGTCCGGGTAACCCAAATCTACGAAGGTGCGTCCGATATTCAACGCTTGGTGATTGGCCGGGCGGTGGTCGCCGGCTGATCGTCTGGAGATACACAATGGGACCTTTAAGAGGAATCAAGGCGGTCGAATTTGCCGGACTCGGGCCGGTGCCCTTTTCCGGCATGCTGCTCTCCGACCTGGGAGCAGAGGTCGTGCAAATTAAACGTGAGGCTAACGCGCCGGAAGCTAATTTGTTTGCGCCGGAAAAAAATATTCCCGACCGGGGGCGGCGAATGATCCGGCTCGATCTGAAAACTCCTGCGGGCATAGCGGCTGCGTTGCGCCTGATCGAGTGCGCTGACGTGCTGATCGAGGGGTTTCGGCCCGGTGTCATGGAGCGGCTGGGCCTGGGGCCGGCGGTCTGCCTGGCGCGGAATCCGCGGCTGGTCTATGGCCGGATGACGGGCTGGGGTCAAACCGGGCCGCTGGCGCAAACCGCCGGTCATGATATTAATTACTTAGCGTTGTCTGGCGCATTACATGCCATTGGCCGGGCAGACGGCGGGCCAACGCCGCCGCTGAATCTGATCGCTGACTATGGCGGCGGGGCCATGCTGCTGGCCGTTGGTCTTCTGGCCGCTTTGATCGAAGCCCGCGGTTCTGGGCAAGGGCAAGTGGTGGATGCGGCCATGACCGATGGTTCCGCCCTGTTGATGGCCGCCATCTACAGCCTGAAGGCGATGGGATACTGGACCGATCAGCGAGAGAGCAACTTTCTCGACGGCGGCGCCCATTTCTACGACACCTACCAGTGTGCCGACGGCAAGTGGCTGGCGGTGGGTCCCATCGAGCCTCATTTTTACCGGATCTTGCTCGAAGGCTGCGGCGTTACCGACCCCGATCCCCGGCAGCAATGGCATCCAAAATCCTGGCCGGCCATGAAAGAGCGTCTGCGCGCAGCGCTGCGAACCAAAACCCGCGATGAATGGTGCGCGCTGTTCGCGGGCAGCGACGCCTGCGTGACACCGGTACTCAACTTGGACGAAGCACCCGCTCACCCGCACAACCAGGCCCGGCAAACTTTCGTTGAGTACGCCGGTCTCGTGCAACCGGCGCCCGCGCCGCGATTCAGCCGCACCCCCGCCACGATTCAGAGCGCGCCAGGATCGCCAGCCGGTACGGCGAATGACTGGTTGACGGAATGGGGTTTTTCCGAAGCCGAAATTACCCGGTTTGCGTCCGAGGGGGCGATTTCTCAATCATGAATTTTGTTCCCTGTAATCATGAATTTGCCTCGGTGGTACGAGCGAGTTTTGCACAGCAAGGGTTCATGAAGATGATGGGTGCAACGCTGGATCGCATTGAGCCTGGAGAAGTCGACATCTCGGCGTTGTATCGGGACAACCTCACCCAGCAACATGGCTTTCTGCATGCGGCGGCCACCACGGCCCTTGCCGATACCGCCAGCGGATACGCCGCGTTATCGTTAATGCCTGCCGGGAGCGAAGTTCTTACCATTGAATTTAAAGTCAATCTACTCAGGCCAGCGGCTGGAACCCGCTTTACCGCTGAAGGCCGCGTGGTCAAACCTGGGAAGATGATCACGGTTTCACGCGCCGATGTATTTGCCTATACCGGTCATGCGCCGGTCCTCATCGCCACGTTGCTGGCCACGATGATCATCCAGCCTGGATAACCAAGCAAAACAACGAAAACTATTCCTGAAATTTTCACCCAACCAAGGGGCTATCATGACCGCCGATTACGAAGACATTCTGTACGAGATCAAGAACGGTGCTGCCACCATCACGATCAATCGTCCCGACAAATACAACGCCTTCCGCGCCCAGACCTGTGAAGAAATGATTCATGCCTTTCAGAAGGCCAGTTGGGATCGGTCGGTCGGCGTTATCGTCCTGACCGGCGCTGGCAACCGGGCGTTCTGCACCGGTGGCGATCAGTCGGCCCACGCCGGCCACTACGATGGGCGCGGGGTGATCGGCCTGCCGCTGGAGGAATTGCAAAGCGCGATCCGCGATGCGCCCAAGCCGGTGATCGCTAAGGTGCGCGGCTACGCTATTGGCGGCGGCCATGTATTAGCGTTGCTGTGCGATTTGACCCTCGCTGCTGAATCGGCCAAATTCGGCCAAGTGGGTCCCAAGGTCGGCTCTGTGGACCCCGGATTCGGCACCGCCTACATGGCGCGAGTGATCGGCGAAAAAAAGGCGCGCGAGGTGTGGTATCTCTGCCGGCAATACACGGCGGCGGAGGCGGTACAGATGGGGCTGGCTAATAAAGCGGTTCCCGATGATGAGCTGGATGCTGAGGTGGATCGCTGGTGCGCGGAAATCTTGGAGAAAAGCCCGACCGCACTGGAGTTGGCCAAACGCTCTTTCAATGCCGATACTGCCCATATTGCTGGGATTTCGTCATTGGGTCTGAAAGCGGTCAGTCTGTTCTATGGCACCGAGGAATCGCAGGAAGGGGTGCGGGCGTTTCAGGAAAAGCGGAAGCCGAAATTCCGTGATTGATTGAGACTTTATTACGAAGGGCATCGGTAACTGGAGTGAACCGCTATGGCACGCATCTCCCAGGCAGAATTTGAACAACTCGCCCATGAACATGTTCCCTTTGTGGGAATGCTGGGTATTCAAGTGGAAAGCTTGGAAGCCGGTAAGGCAAGTATCCGCATACCCTTTCGCGAGGATTTTATCCGGCCTGGCGGCACGGTGTCAGGCCCGGTGCAGATGGCGCTGGCGGACATTGTGATGTATGCCGTGGTCCTCAGTCTGATCGGCCGGGTGGAACTGGCCGTCACGACGAATCTGACGTGCAATTTTTTGCGCCGCCCCAAGCCGGTTGATTTGATTGGCCGGGGTCAAATTCTCAAATTGGGCAAGCGGTTGGCGGTGGGCGAAGTGTTGCTGTATTCGGAAGGTGAACCCGAACCCGTGGCGCATGTGACCTGCACGTATTCAATCCCGCCAACGACTCAGGAGCCGGTCGCTATTTCGCCCTCTCCCTAACGATCCTGCCGCTTGGAACGTCACCCCGGACGATAAAAGCAGCATAGTAGTAGCGTTATTGGGGGTGACGAAAGAACCCCAATCTACGCGCTACGCGCTGACAGCGTGCGTGCAGGTCAGCGCAACGGATCATCAAGCACTCTGTCAATGAAAGTGGCGATGGCGCCGGTCACCGCTTGCGGTTGCTCCCTGTGCGGTGAGTGCCGGCAATCGGCAAGCTTGACGAGACTCACGTCCGGCGCTTGGGCGGCGATACGGTCAATTTGCTCCATGGTCGCGTATTCGTCATTCTCGCCCTGGATCGCCAGGATCGGACAACGGATCATCGGCAGGCAGGCTTCGATGTTCCAGTCACGAAAGGCCGGATCAAGCCAGATGTTCTGCCAGGCAGCAAATACGGTTGCTGCATTTCTTTCGGAATGGTAACGGGTCAATCGCTGCCGCAGATCGACCGTATGCGCCAGCTTGGCTGCTTTACGGATGCCGGCAAGGGTGGTCTCTTCGACCATGACATGGGGTGCGATCACGATTAACCCCGACAGTGGCGTTTGCGTCTCGCCCGCACACAGTAAAGCAATCGAACCTCCATCCGAGTGGCCAAGCAGCAATGGCCGGTCAAGCTCCAGCGCGCCGATCAGGGCGGGCAGTACCTCAATGCCCTGCCGGTGCAGGTAGCGCGGTGTGCGCGGCGCTGGCTCTGGATCGGATTTGCCATAGCCTTCGCGCGAAAAGACGATAGCCTCGCAACCCGAAGCATCGGCTACCTGTTGCGGGAAGCCGCGCCACATCGAAACCGAACCCAGTCCTTCATGCAGGAAGAGGATGGCCGGCGCTCCCTCGCGCTGGCGGATCGAGGAGAGCCGCAGGTACTCAAGGCGGATGCCATTGATATCGACTGTTTTTATTGCGATAGGCACTGAATTGCTAGCACGCACGCTATGCATTTTTGGTTCCTTGGAATTGTCCAGGTCCAGTCTCTTAATTTAATCGCTTTCATAAATAATCCGGGCTTTAGTCTTGTAGCTCGCGCCGGTTAGCGAACGACGCGAGCGCTTCCGGATTGGCCAGCGCCTCGATATTCTTGACCGGCTGGCCATGTACCGTATTGCGAACGGCCAATTCGACGATCTTGCCGCTGCGGGTGCGCGGGATGTCGGTCACTTGCAACACCTTGGCGGGGACGTGGCGCGGCGTGGCGCCTTCGCGAATCGTCTGCTTGATCCGGGCGGCCAGCGCATGGTCAAGATCGACGCCTTCTTGAAGTTTTACGAACAGCACCAGCCGGACATCCGCCTGCCAATTTTGCCCAATGACCAGAGATTCGGCCACCTCGGGTAGTTTTTCCACTTGACGGTAAATCTCAGCAGTACCGATGCGCACACCGCCCGGATTGAGCGTGGCATCCGAGCGGCCGTGGATGATCAGCCCGTCGTGCCGGGTGATTTCGCAGAAATCGCCGTGGCGCCAAACGCCAGGGAACTGTTCGAAATAGGCCGCCCGGTACTTTTTTCCATGAGGGTCGTTCCAGAAGCCGATGGGCATGCAGGGAAACGGGCGGGTGCAGACCAGCTCACCTTTCTGTTCCCGGACGGATTGGCCCTGATCGTCCCACACCTCGACTGCAAGCCCCAGCCCCTTGCATTGAATCTCACCGCGCCAGACCGGCAGCATGGGATTGCCCAGCACGAAACAGGAGATGATGTCGGTGCCGCCCGAGATGGAGGCTAACTGCAAATCTGCCTTGATCTCCGTGTACACCGAATCGAAGCGCTCGGGAACCAGCGGGCTGCCGGTTGACAGGATGGCGCGAAGAGGACGCAGATCGTAATCCTGCCGGGGCTTGAGGCCGGTTTTGGTCAGAGCGTCGAGATACTTGGCTGAGGTGCCGAAGTGGGTCATGCGCTCGGTTTGGGCATAATCCCAGAGAATCCGGCCGCGCGCGACGAAGGGGCTGCCGTCGTATAGCAGTAGTGTCGCGCCGGAGGCTAGGCCGGACACCAGCCAATTCCACATCATCCAGCCACAGGTGGTGAAGTAGAAAAAGCGGTCCCCCTCCCGCAGGTCGCTATGCAGCTGGTGTTCCTTGAGATGCTGCAACAGGGTTCCCCCAGCGCCGTGGACAATGCATTTGGGGATACCGGTCGTCCCCGATGAATACATAATGAAGAGCGGGTGATCGAAGGGCAGCGGGGTGAAGTCAATGCTAGTCACCGCTGCATAGGGCGCGATAAAACGAGTCCACGAGACACCTTTGGGCAGACCCGCCGCCAGCGCGTCCGTGTCGCCGCCAAGGTAGGACACCAAGATCAAGCGTTGAACGCTGGGCAGTTGAGGCATCAGTCCGGCCAGCTTGGGCTGGAGCTCGACGGCCTTACCGTTGTACCAGTAGCCATCGCAGGCGATGAGCACCTTGGGTTCGGTCTGGCCGAAACGGTCAAGGACGCCTTGGATACCGAAATCCGGCGAGGCGCTGGTGAAGACTGCGCCCATGCTGGCGGCAGCGAGCAATGCAATGATCGTTTCAGGCAGGTTGGGCAGGTAGGCGGCAACGCGATCGCCAGGGCCAATGCCCGCTGCCTTCAGAGCCGCGGCGAATTGTGCGGCCTGCTGGCGCAATCCGGCCCGCGACAGCGTGCGCTTGACCCGGTTTTCGCCCCAGAACACCAGTGCTTCAGGGTTACTACAGTCCCGTAACAGGTTCTCGGCAAAATTGAGCCGGGCGTCTGGAAACCACCGGGCACCGGGCATTCGCTGAGGATCGGCCAAAACCTGCTCACCGCGCTCGCCGAGCACGCCGCAGAACTCCCAGACGGCCGGCCAAAACTGCTCGGGTGCGCCAATCGACCAGGCGTGCAAATCCGCATACGATTCCAGCGCCATCCCAGAAACCTGCCGGGCATATGCAGTAAAGGCAGCCATGCGGGTCGCGGCGCTACGCGCCGGGCCAGGCATCCAGAGTGGCTGGTCAAAAGCCGGCGCAGCATCACGCGAGTGATCATTCATCGGTCTCTCTCCACAGGTCAGGAAGGTTCGATTACCGGGGAGGGCCGGCCGGTTCTCGCCCGTGCGCTTTTCGACCCCGGTGAACGCCCCAGTGCTGCGCTTATCCAGACCGAGCAATCGATGAGGGCGCCGAGATCGATGCCGGTTGCAATGCCTAGCCCGTTTAGCAGATACACGACATCTTCAGTGGCGGCGTTGCCAGCAGCGCCTGGTGCGTAGGGGCATCCGCCTAGCCCGGCTACCGAGGCGTCGAACACCGCAACGCCACATTGCAGCGAGGCGTAGATATTGGCGATGGCCATGCCATAGGTATCGTGATAGTGGCCGGCGATGCGGTCGAGGGGCACGCGGGCGCTTACGGCCTCGATCAGGCGCTTGGCCGCTTCTGGCGTTCCGGCGCCGGTCGTGTCGCCTAAACTGATCTCATAACACCCCATCTCGAATAGGGCGCTGGCTGTCTGGGCAACCGCCGCTGGCTGGATATTTCCTTCATAGGGGCAACCAAGCACGCAGGACACGTAACCGCGCACCCGGACGCCGGCTTGCCGCGCTGCGGCCATGACCGGTTCAAAACGCTTCAGCGAGTTAGCGATGGAACAATGAATATTTTTTTGCGAGAAGGACTCGGAAGCTGCGCCGAACACAGCTACCTCCTGCGCGCCCGCCGCCAGCGCGGACTCAAGACCTTTCAGGTTGGGCGTCAGCACGGGGTAGGTAACGCCGGGCAAGCGCTCGATGGCGCCCATGAGCGCGGCGTTGTCGGCCATCTGCGGCACCCGCTGCGGCGAAACGAAGGCAGTGGCCTCAATCACCTTCAATCCGGCTTTCCCCAGCCGGGCGATCAGTTCCACTTTGGTGGCGGTCGTGATCACCCGCGGCTCGTTTTGCAAGCCATCGCGGGGACCCACTTCGACCACCTTGACCGTATCAGGCAACCGCATTGATTTCAGGCTCATGAACTTCAAAGCTTCTCGGGTTCGAATTCCACCAGTTCGGCGCCATCGCTTACGGGGTCACCGACCGCGAAATAAAAGGATTTCACCGTTCCCTTGGCCGGTGCGGTGATCGTGTGCTCCATCTTCATAGCTTCTAAAATGAGTAGAGGCGCCCCTTTCTCCACTGGCGCGCCTTCCCGCGCGATCAAGGCGATGACGTTGCCGGGCATCGGCGCCAGCAACCCGCCCTCCTGACCGCCACCCTCGCCGCTGTAATAAAGGGGATCGACCCGCGCGAGCGGCCAGGCATGCCCGTAGAGAAATACGTATCGCTTCTCCCCGGCGACCACCACGGTGGCGTTCATCCGCAAACCGCCCAGCGCCGCCCACAGGGTAGCATTTGGCCCGAGTTCACCTCGAACCAGCGTTTCCTGACCGTCAAGTTCCAGCACATAGCCCTGGTCGGCATAGCGCACACCAACGGTTTTCTCCCGTTCGCCCGCACGGAACAGCAGGCGGCGTTCGGCGCGGGAATTGAGCCGCCAGCCGTCGCGCCAATGCCAGGGGGAACAAGGATCGGTGTGAACCGATGCTTCCCTAGCGGCGCGTGCTTCCTCTCGCAACAGCGTGGCGAGGGCGGCGACCAGAAATGCATCACGAGGCGCCGGTGTGGCCGCAGGGAACAGAAATTCGCGTTCGCGCTCGATCAAGCCGGTGTCGAGGTCAGCCCGGGCAAACGCCGGCGAGGCCACCAAACGCGACAGGAAATCGATGTTGTTGGCCACCCCCACGATACGGTATTGGGCTAGCGCTTGAAGCATACGGGCCAGCGTTTGTTCCCGGTTCGTGTCCCATACGATGAGCTTGGCGATCATCGGATCGTAGAACGGGCTGATTTCATCGCCTTCTTCAACCCCCGTGTCCACGCGCACATGCAGGTTTTCTTCCGGCGGCGCAAGGTGCGCCAGTTTGCCGGTGGAGGGCAGAAATCCCTTGGCAGGATCTTCGGCGTAAATCCGCGCTTCCAGCGCGTGCCCGTGTATCTGAAGCTGCTCCTGAGCCAGCGGCAGCGGCTCGCCGGACGCCACGCGCAATTGCCATTCGACCAAGTCTAGGCCGGTGATCATTTCAGTGATGGGATGTTCGATTTGCAGCCGCGTGTTCATCTCCATGAAATAGAAAACGCCATCCGGGCCGGTGATGAATTCCACCGTGCCGGCACCGGTGTAGCCAACGATCTTCGCCGCGTCTACTGCCGCCCGGCCCATCGCGGCGCGGCGCTCGGGCGTCATACCGGGCGCGGGCGCTTCTTCGAGCACCTTCTGGTGGCGGCGCTGGACCGAACAGTCCCGCTCGAACAGATGAATATAGTTGTTGTGGGTATCGCCGAAAACTTGAATTTCGATGTGGCGCGACGGCGTCAGGTATTTTTCCACGAGTACTCGTGTGTCGCCAAACGCAGCGCTGGCCTCCCGCTGACAGGAAGCCAGCGCCATCTCGAAATCCTCGGCGCAATCCACCCGCCGCATGCCTTTACCGCCGCCGCCCGCACTGGCCTTGATCAGGACGGGATAACCTATCTGGCGGGCTTGCTCGCGCAGGAAGACCGGCTCCTGATGATCGCCGTGATAACCCGGTGTCAGGGGAATGCCTGCTTGCACCATCAGCGCCTTGGCGGTGCTCTTGGAACCCATCGCGCGGATTGCCGCAGCGGGCGGGCCGATGAAGACGATCCCGTTGGTGGCGCAGGCTTCGGCGAAGTCCGGGTTTTCGGACAGAAAGCCGCTGCCGGGATGAATGGCCTGGGCACCGGTCTGTTGGGCGGCGGCAATCATCCGGCCGATCATCAGATAGCTTTCCCGCGGAGCCGCCGGGCCAATCAGCACCGCCTCGCCGGCGAGGCGCACATGCCGGGCGTCTGCATCCGCCTCGGAATACACTGCCACCGTGCTAATCCCCAAACGGTGGGCGGTCCGGATGATGCGGCAGGCGATTTCTCCGCGATTGGCGATCAGAATTTTCTGAAACATCGACCTATCCTTTCACCTGGCTGGGTGAGACGCCGGCAACGGCATTCATCCAAGCTGGCTGCCGTTTTTCCAGAAACGCGGCGAGTCCTTCCTGGGCTTCCGGTGTGGCACGCAGCGCAGCGATGCGACAGGCGGTATCTTCCATCTGCTCGTCGTTCATCGCGTGACCGGCCACCGCCCGGATCAAGTCTTTTGCTGCGGCCTGTGCCTGGGGGCCGCCCTGAAGTAAAGCGTTGGTCAATTGCTGGACCGTGGCGTCTAGATTCCCGGGCGCGGTTACTTCATGGACCAGACCGATCTCCAGGGCGCGCTGGGCGCTCATGCGCTCCGCTGTTTGGAAATAACGATACGCCTGGCGTTCACCGATGGCCCGGATCACGTAGGGGCCGATCGTGGCGGGAATAATCCCAAAGCGGACCTCCGAGGCCGCAAAGACCGCATTCGTCGCAGCTACGCACAGATCGCAGGCCGCTGCCAATCCCAGGCCACCGCCGAGGGCCGCGCCATGCACCCGGGCGATAGTCGGCTTGCGCAGTTCAGCGAGCGTGCGCAGCATGACCGCTAGCTGGCGGGCCTCGTTCCGGTTGTCCTCGATCGACGCCTGACCGGCTGCTTTCATCCAGTGCAAATCGGCGCCCGCGGAAAAGCTTTTGCCGCGGCCGGCGAGGATTACGATTCGCACGGTGTCATTGGCGCCGAGTTGCCGGCAAGCCGCGGTGATGCCGGTAATTAATTGGAGATTGAATGCGTTGTGAAGCTCCGGACGGTTCATCCACACGGTGGCGACAGGTCCGTCGTACTGAATTTCAAGCGTGGAGAACATGGATCACATCCTGAAAATGCCGAACCGGGCCGGCACGATAGGCGCATTGAGCGCGGCGGACAGCGACAAGCCGAGGATACGCCGGGTCTGAGCCGGATCGACCACGCCGTCGTCCCATAGCCGGGCTGTGGCATAGTAGGGATGGCCCTGGGTCTCGTACTGTTCACGGACCGGTGTCTTGAATGCGTCCTCCTCCTCTTGGCTCCAGACCCCGCCGCCGGCTTCGATGCTATCCCGGCGCACGGTCGCCAGCACACTGGCCGCCTGTTCGCCGCCCATCACCGATATCCGGCTGTTCGGCCAGGTCCACAGAAAGCGGGGCGAGTAGGCGCGCCCGCACATGCCGTAGTTGCCGGCGCCGAAGCTACCGCCAATTAATACGGTGATTTTGGGGACCTGCACGGTGGAGACGGCGGTAACCATCTTGGCGCCATCCTTGGCAATGCCGCCGTTTTCATACTTGCGGCCCACCATGAAGCCGGTGATGTTTTGCAGAAACAGCAACGGAATGCCGCGCTGCCCGCACAGTTCAATGAAGTGCGCGCCTTTCTGGGCGGATTCGCCAAACAGAATGCCATTGTTGCCGATGATGCCCACCGGATAGCCGTAAAGCTGGGCGAAACCGGTAATCAGCGTGGTTCCGTAACGGGCCTTGAATTCGTCGAAGCGCGATCCGTCCATCAATCGGGCGATGACCTCCCGCACATCGTACGGTTTGCGGGTATCGGTCGGCAGGATGCCGTAGATTTCCTCCGGGTCGTAAACTGGTTCTTCGCCGCTCCCCAGCGCCAGACTGATGGGTTTGACCCGATTGAGATTCTCCAGAATACGCCGGGCAATATAGAGGGCGTGCGCGTCGTTCTCGGCCAGATGGTCGGCGACTCCGGAAAGGCGGGTATGGACATCGCCGCCGCCGAGGTCCTCAACTGTCACGACCTCACCGGTGGCGGCTTTGACCAATGGCGGCCCGCCAAGGAAGATGGTGCCTTGATTCCTGACAATGACCGTTTCGTCGGACATGGCCGGCACGTAAGCGCCACCGGCGGTACAGGAACCCATGACCACGGCGATTTGCGGGATGCCTTTGGCGGACATCGTGGCCTGGTTGAAGAAAATGCGGCCAAAGTGATCCCGGTCGGGAAACACCTCATCTTGCTTGGGCAAAAACGCGCCGCCCGAATCCACCAGATAGACGCAGGGCAAGTGGTTCTGCTCAGCGATTTCCTGGGCGCGCAGGTGTTTTTTCACGGTCAGCGGATAGTAGGTGCCCCCTTTCACCGTGGCGTCGTTGGCGACGATCATGCATTCGTTGCCTTGCACCCGGCCAATGCCGGTAATCATGCCCGCCGCCGGGGCTTCATTGCTGTAGAGGCTATAAGCCGCCAGTTGGCTGATTTCGAGGAAAGGCGTACCGGGGTCGAGCAGATAGTTCACTCGCTCTCGCGGCAACAACTTACCTCGGGCAAGATGTTTAGCGCGGGCCGCTTCGCTGCCACCCAACGCCACTTGGGCGATCTTATCGCGCAAATCGGCGACTAAAATCTGCATGGCGCTAGCGTTGGCCTGGAATTCAGCCGAACGAGGATTGATTCGAGATTTGATGACGCTCATCAGGCGCTCTCAGCGAACAATTCCCGGCCAATGAGCATGCGGCGGATTTCCGAGGTACCCGCACCGATCTCGTAGAGTTTGGCATCTCGCCACAGGCGGCCAGCGGGATATTCGTTGATATAGCCGTTGCCGCCAAGAGACTGAATCGTCTCCCCAGCCATCCAGGTGGCCTTTTCTGAGGCGTAGAGAATAGCGCCGGCAGCGTCCTTGCGCAGGACACGAGCGTGGCCGGTGCGGTCGCAGGACTGTCCTACGGCGTAGACATAGGCGCGGCAGGCTTGCCACGTGGTGTACAGATCGGCCAGCTTGCCCTGCATGAGCTGAAACTCGCCGATGGGCGTACCGAACTGCTGGCGGTCATGGAGGTAAGGAACGATCACATCCATGCACGCGGCCATGATGCCCAGCGGTCCACCTGCCAGCACGGCCCGCTCGTAGTCGAGGCCGGACATGAGCACCTTGACGCCGTTGCCCACGCCGCCCAGCACGTTCTCTTCCGGAACTTCGCAATTATCGAAGAACAATGGATAGGTGTTAGAGCCTCGCATCCCCAGCTTATCCAGGTGCGTACCGTAGCTGAGTCCCATAAAGCCTTTTTCAACGAGGAAGGCCGTGATGCCTCGGGGGCCGGCGTTGAGGTCTGTCTTGGCATAGATCACCAGTGTATCGGCGTCGCCACCATTGGTAATCCACATCTTGCTGCCGTTCAGAACGTAACGGTCGCCTTTTTTATCGGCGCGCAGTTTCATGGATACCACGTCAGAACCGGCATTGGCTTCAGACATGGCCAGCGCCCCAATATGCTCACCGCTGATCAGTTTAGGCAGATGGCGGGCTTTCTGGCTGACGCTGCCATTGCGGTAAATCTGGTTGACGCATAGGTTGGAGTGGGCGCCGTAGGACAGTCCAACAGCGGCAGAAGCGCGGGACAGTTCCTCCATGACGACGATATGGGCCAGATAGCCCATATTGACGCCACCGTATTCCTCGCTGACGGTCATGCCAATTAGTCCCAGATCGCCGAATTTTTTCCATAAATCGGCAGGAAACCGGTTGTCGTGGTCGATTTGGGTGGCCCGGGGGGCGATTTCCTTTCTGGCGAAGGCGCTCACCGTATCGCGCAGCATTTCAATGGTCTCGCCTAGATTGAAATTCAGGCTATGGAATGACATATCGTCTCCTGGTTGATTTCAAGACCTGCTGGCGTTGTCGCGCCCTCAGTACCTGGGTTTCGATTGGCGATTCAGGCTCCCAAGCCTTCCTTTCGCTGCCGCGGCCATAAAAACTATTCGCTCGCCAAATATGGTACTGCCCTTTTTTAAAAAAATGAATACAAATTCAAAAAATGAGGTTAAAATCATTCTATGACGTATCGACGCTCACCCTTGATGGAAGAAAGACTCGCGAACAACCGGGATCGCATTCTCATGGCAACGCGCAAGCTGGTCGCTGAGGGAGGGTTCCGGGAAGCGCAGGTCGCGGCGGTCGCGGCAGTTGCCGGCGTCTCTACCGGCATGATTTACCGCTATTTCTCGTCAAAAGCTGAATTGTTTGTGGAAGTCCTGGGCGTTGCAGTCGAGCAGGAAATCAACATCTTGACCGGAATCGCCACAGGTCCCGGAGCGGCGGGCGAGCGATTGGATACCGCAGTGACTTGCTTCGTCCGCCGTGCCCTGACCGGCCCTAATCTGGCCTATGCTTTTATTGCTGAACCTGCTGATCCTGAAGTCGATACCGCGCGTATCCGGTACCGGAAGAAGTTCGGGGATGTGTTCAAAGCCATTCTGATCGATGGCATCGAGAAAGGAGAACTGCCCGATCAAGATGCTGAGGCGAGTGCGGCTTGTGTTGTGGGCGCTTTTACCGAGGCACTCGTTGGCCCGATTGGACCGGCGGCCAGAAACACCCATGACAAAGAGCGTTTGGTCCAATCCATCCGGATGTTCTGCCTGCGGGCAGTTGGCAGTTTTTCAAAGTAGGAGATATTCCCCTTTATTTATTGCTTACTTTCTGACAACAAAAAAATAACAAAATAACGAACCATCATAAGACCGGATCTCGCTCCTGCAAGCTGAGAACCGTCTGGAGGAAGACGATGTCTTTTGGAACGCCTACCGGGACGCCGGAGGGGTTGCAGACCTTTCCGCGCCTACTTTTCTATCATGCCCAAGTACGGGGTAACGCACCGGCGATCCGCGAGAAAGATCTCGGTATCTGGCAGATCTGGACCTGGTCCGGCGTCGCCGAACGCGTACGTGCTCTAGCCAGCGGTTTGGCCGCTCTGGGCTTCAAACGCGGCGACAACCTGGCCATCATCGGCGATAACCGGCCTCATCTCTATATGATGATGAGCGCCGCCCAATGCCTCGGGGGTGTTCCGGTGCCGCTCTACCAGGACGCGGTGGCCGATGAGATGCTGTTCGTCCTTCAGGACGCCGCCGTCCGTTTCGCTATGGTCGAGAATCAGGAACAGGTGGACAAATTGCTGGATGTCAAGGATCAAGTTCCCTTGCTCGAACATATTGTCTATGACGATCCACGGGGAATGCGTCACTACAATCAGCCTTTTCTCCACGATATCCGCGCCTTGATGGAAATGGGGCGGATTCATAACCGCAACCATCCGGATTTCCTCGACGCCGAAGTGGCCCAAGGACGGGCCAGCGATGTCTCGGTCATGCTCTATACCTCCGGCACCACCGGCATGCCCAAGGGCGTCTGCCAGACGCATGCTGCCTTCATCGCTTCCGCCCAAGGCGGCAGGCAGATCGATCAGCTGGAAGCGGCGGGCGACATTCTGTCTTACCTGCCCATGGCCTGGGTCGGCGACCATCTGTTTTCTTTCGCTCAGGCGCTGGTCGTGGGCTTTACCATCAACTGCCCCGAATCCAGCGACACGGTGATGACTGATCTGCGCGAAATTGGCCCGACCTATTACTTTGCGCCGCCACGGGTGTTTGAAAGTCTACTGACCTCGGTCATGATCCGCATGGAAGACGCCAGCGCGATCAAGCGTAAGATGTTCCACTACTTCTTGGGGGTAGCGAAACGTTGCGGCAGCGCCATCCTCGACGGCAAACCGGTCCGTTCCAGCGACCGGCTGCTCTACGGGCTCGGAACCTTTCTGGTCTACGGACCCCTGCGCAATGTCTTGGGTCTGAGCCGCATCCGTGTTGCTTACACCGCTGGCGCCGCCATCGGGCCGGAACTGTTCAGCTTCTACCGCTCCATTGGCATCAATCTCAAACAGCTTTATGGCCAGACCGAAACCTGCGCCTACGTTTGCCTGCAACCGGACGGTCAGGTCAAGCCCAGCAGCGTGGGTGCCCCGGCACCGGGCGTGGAAATCAAGATCGCCAGCAACAGCGAGGTGCTGGTGAAAGGTCCGATGCTGCTCAAGGAATACTATAAGCGTCCGGATGCCACGGCCGAATCGATGAACGCCGACGGCTATTTTCTAACGGGCGATGCGGGCTTCATCGACGCAGACGGCCACCTGAACATCATCGATCGCGCCAAGGACGTCGGCAGACTGGCCAACGGCGCCATGTTTGCCCCGAACTATATTGAAAATAAACTCAAATTTTTTCAGTACATCAAAGAGGCTGTCTGCTTCGGCCATGAACGGGATCAGGTCTGTGCATTCATTAACATCGATGTAGGCGCTGTGGGCAATTGGGCTGAACGGCAGGGCATCGCCTACTCGGGCTATACCGACCTGGCCAGCAAGCCGCAGGTCCATGCATTGGTCAAATCCTGTATCGACGAGGTGAATGCGACCCTCGCGAATGACGCCATGATGGCGGATTCGCAGGTCCACCGGTTCCTCATCTTGCATAAAGAGCTCGACCCCGACGACGACGAATTGACCCGGACCCGCAAGGTACGGCGCAAATTTGTTGCGAAGAAATACCAGGTGCTGATCGATGCTCTCTACAGTGGTCAATCCACGCAATTTATCGAAACCGAGGTCAAGTTCGAGGATGGCCGGCGCGGCAAAGTGTCCGCTGATCTCAGGATCATTGATGCTAAGACCGTCTCCGCAGCGCAGCAGGCGGTGTAGACCATGAGTAAAAAAACCGGTGAGGTCATTCTCGACCTGCAAAGCATTTCGCTGCGTTTCGGCGGGGTCAAGGCCCTGACCGATATTTCCTTCGATGTCCGCGAGCATGAAATCCGCGCCATCATCGGACCCAATGGGGCGGGCAAGAGCTCGATGCTGAATGTCATCAACGGGGTCTATCACCCTCAGGAAGGCGTCATCATCTTCCACGGCCAGGAGCGCAAACGGATGGAGCCGCATCAGGCGGCGACCCAAGGCATTGCCCGTACCTTCCAGAACATTGCGTTGTTCAAGGGCATGAGCGTGCTCGACAATATCATGACCGGGCGCATCACCCGGATGAAGGCCAGCTTCATCGAGCATGCCCTATGGCTGGGCCGGGCCAAACGGGAGGAGCTGGAACACCGTAAAAAGGTGGAGGAAGTCATCGATTTCCTCGAAATCCAGCATATCCGCAAAACCCCGGTGGGCCGTCTGCCCTATGGCCTGCAAAAGCGGGTGGAATTGGGCCGGGCGCTGGCAGCCGAGCCGTCCATGTTGCTGCTGGACGAGCCGATGGCCGGCATGAACGTCGAGGAAAAGCAGGACATGTGCCGCTTCATTCTCGATGTCAATGATCAGTTTGGCACCACCATCGTTCTGATCGAACACGATATGGGCGTGGTAATGGATATTTCCGACCGCGTGGTGGTGCTCGACTATGGCAAGAAGATCGGCGACGGCTTGCCAGACGACGTAAAAAATAACGAAGACGTGATCAGCGCCTATCTGGGCGTGAGCCATTGAGGAGGCCGGGACGATGCAATTTTTTCTGGAAGTCCTGATCAGCGGTCTGCTGTCCGGGGTGATGTATGCGCTGGTGGCCCTGGGCTTTGTGTTGATCTACAAAGCGTCCGGCGTCTTCAATTTCGCGCAGGGGGCAATGGTGTATCTCGCGGCGCTGGCGGTGGTGGGCTGTATGGAGAAAGGCGCGCCGTTGTGGCTGGCGATTATCCTCGCCTTCGTTATCATGACGCTATTCGGTATCGCCACCGAAAAATTCGTCCTGCGCAAACTGGTCAATCAGCCGCCTATCACCCTGTTCATGGCCACTATCGGTCTGGCGTTCTTCATCGAGGGCCTGGCGCCGATCGTGTTTGGCAGCGAGCCGCGCGCCTTGGATCTCGGCATCGTCGATGAGCCGATCCCGGCCATTCTTGATGCGTGGGACATGGTAATTTCCAAATTCGATCTGGTCGCGGCTGGCATTGCCGCCCTGCTGGTAACGACGCTGGCACTGTTTTTCCAGTACACCCGGATCGGCCGAGCCTTGCGGGCCGTGGCCGACGATCATCAGGCGGCGCTGTCCATCGGTATCCCGTTACAGCATATCTGGGCCATCGTGTGGGGTATCGCCGGTTTCGTCGCTCTGGTGGCCGGCCTGATGTGGGGCGCTCGCAATGGCGTGCAGTTCGCGCTGACCTTTACCGCGCTCAAGGCGCTGCCGGTGCTGATCATCGGTGGCTTCACCTCGGTGCCAGGGGCCATTGCCGGCGGCCTGATCATCGGCGCTTCGGAAAAACTGGCGGAGATTTACCTGCCGCCGGTCATGCAATCCATGTTCGGTGGCAATTTCGGCGGCATCGAAGGCTGGTTTCCCTACGTTCTTGCTCTGTTCTTTCTCCTGGTTCGCCCCGAAGGTCTCTTCGGCGAGAAACATATCGACCGGGTATAAGGAGAAAAACCGATGCTTTACCGCGAAGCCGGTCAATTCAAGACCAGTTATGCCGCCGATCAGCAACTGTTCCCCATCCGCCAGGATCGCATTGGCATCCTGATTCTGCTGGCGGTGGTTTTTCTGGTCATTCCGGGATTCGCCAGTGATTACTGGTTCTCGGCCATTCTGATCCCCTTTCTGATTTTTTCCCTCGCTGCTCTCGGTTTAAATATTCTGACGGGTTACGCTGGCCAGTTGTCCCTGGGCTCGGCTGCTTTCATGGCGGTGGGGGCCTACGCCGCCTACAACTTCCAGTTACGGATCGACGGCATCCCGATTCTGGTAAGTTTTGTCTGCGCTGGGCTGACGGCAGCCGGGGCCGGCATTCTGTTCGGGCTGCCGAGTTTGTGGATCAAAGGATTTTACTTGGCGGTAGCGACGCTGGCCGCGCAATTCTTCATTGTCTGGTGCCTGACCAAATTCCCCTGGTTGTCCAACTATTCTTCATCGGGGGTAATTTCCACCCAGCCGCTTATCTTCTTCGGTCATGAATTCACATCCCCCCAGGAGAAGTACTTGCTGGTGCTGACCATTGTGGCGGTCATGGCGCTGGCCGCCAAAAATATGGTGCGTTCATCCACTGGCCGTGCCTGGATGGCGGTGCGCGATATGGACGTGGCCGCTTCGGTTATCGGTATCCGCCTGATGCCGGCCAAGCTGCTGGCTTTTGCCGTGAGCGCATTCTACTGCGGCGTGGCGGGCGCGCTCTACGCCTTTTGCTATCTGGGATCGGTGGAACCGGACGGCTTTTCGCTGGATATGTCGTTCCGCATTCTGTTCATGATCATTATTGGCGGAGTCGGCTCGATCCTGGGGAGCTTTCTCGGGGCCGCCTTCATTCTATTGCTGCCGATTTTTCTCGATATCGCCTTGCCTTGGGTAGCCAGCTTGCTCGGTCTGCCTTTCTCCAGCGCAACGGTCTCGCATATCCAGGTTCTGGTATTCGGGGCTTTGATCATGTTCTTTCTAATCGTCGAGCCACACGGCTTGGCCCGCTTGTGGCAAATCACCAAGGAGAAACTGCGTCTATGGCCATTCCCCCACTAGGGGGCAGTTTTTTTGATAATAGAACTACAGAACTACATTGGAGGAGACAAACATTATGTTCAAGTGTCGCATGTCCGCACTGACGGCCGCTGTTTCTATTGCTCTGTTATCGCAAGCCGCGATCGCCGCTGAAGAACAGTTTTTCCCCATCCTGTCGTACCGTATTGGCCCCTATGGCGCGAATGGCCAATCGTTCTTTGGCGGTTTTGTGGATTACCTCAACTACGTCAACCTCAAGGAAAACGGTATCAATGGCGTCAAAATTGTCTGGGAAGAGTGCGAAACTGAATACAACAATGCGAAGGGTATTGAGTGCTACGAACGCCTGAAGGACAAAGCCAAAGTATCCACCGGTCCGATCCACACGATGTCCACGGGGGTTGCCTATGCCCTGATCGATAAGGCGGCGGAAGACAAAATTCCCCTGGCTATGATGGGTTATGGCCGCACCGATGCGGTAGACGGTTCGGTGTTTCCTTACGCCTTCCCGCTGGTCACGACCTACCAGATGCAGGCTTCCGCCATTCTCCGGTTCGTCAAGGAAAAAGAAAAAGGGAGCCTGGAGGGTAAAAAGATCGTTTATCTCTACCACGACTCCGCCTATGGCAAGGAGCCGATTGCCGCCTTGCAGGAAGAAGCCAAAATAAACAAATTTGAACTGACCCTGATTCCGGTCGCGCATCCAGGTAATGAACAAGGTGCGCAGTGGCTGAAAATCCGCCAGGAAAACCCGGATTACGTGGTTTTTTGGGGCTGGGGCGTGATGAACCAGACTGCTATTAAGGCTGCCCAGAAGATCGGTTTCTCGCGGGATAAGATGGTTGGCTCTTGGTGGGCCGGCTCCGAGGAAGATACTGTACCGGCGGGTGACGCTGCCAAAGGGTATATGTCCGCAACCTGGAATGTAGCCGGTAAGGACGTCCCCCTCATCGCCGATATCGAAAAGGTGGTCTATGGCGCCGGCCAAGGTAATCTGGGGGACACCTCCAAGATCGGCACCATCCTCTACAATCGTGGCGTTTCCGCCGCTGTTCTGTCGATTGAAGCGATACGCAAAGCCCAGGAAAAATATGGCAAGGGAAAGGCGATGACAGGCGAACAAGTACGCTGGGGCATGGAAAACCTGGACATCTCTGACGCTCGTCTGAAAGAAATCGGTGCCACCGATCTGCTGCCGGAAATCAAGACGTCCTGCGACAACCACGAAGGTTCGGGCAAGATCAAGATCCAGCAGTGGGACGGCACTCAGTGGGTTGTGGTTTCCGGCTGGATCGAAGGGAACAAGGGATTGATCCATCCATTGTTCAAGGCGTCCGCCGAGCAATACGCCAAGGAAAAAGGCATGACCCCGCGTGACTGCGCAAAAGAAATGTAATGCAATCTGGGGCGCCTGCGGGCGCCCCGCCGCAACTGGATAACCGCCTATGGCTGCCTCTGCCGTCGCCGCTTCAGCGGCTGATAGTTATTTGATCATCAATAATATCGAAGTCATTTACGATCATGTGATCCTGGTGCTCAAGGGAGTGTCCCTCAACGTACCTAAAGGCAACATTGTTGCTTTGCTGGGGGCCAACGGAGCAGGAAAAACGACGACCTTGAAAGCCATTTCCAATCTGTTGCATGCCGAGCGCGGTGATGTTACGAAAGGGTCGGTTGAATTCAAGTCTCAACGGGTCGACCAGCTTTCGCCGAATGAACTGGTCAAGCGCGGCGTCATCCAGGTCATGGAAGGACGTCACTGCTTTGGCCATCTGACCATTGAAGAAAATCTGCTGACGGGCGCTTACACCCGCTCGATTTCCCGGCGTGAGCTGAAAGAAAGCTTAGAGAAAGTTTACCATTACTTTCCGCGCCTCAAGACCCGGCGTGGCTCACAAGCGGGCTACACCTCGGGAGGGGAACAGCAGATGTGCGTCATTGGCCGTGCGCTGATGGCTAAGCCGGAAATGATCCTGCTTGATGAGCCATCGATGGGCCTAGCGCCGCAAATCGTTGAGGAAATCTTTGAAATTGTGAAGAATTTGAACAGCCAAGAGAACGTCAGCTTCCTCTTGGCTGAGCAGAACACCATGATGGCGCTGCGCTATGCTAATTTCGGCTACATTCTGGAAAATGGCCGGGTGGTAATGGAAGGCGATGCCGGGAATCTGCGCACTCATGAGGACGTCAAGGAATTCTACCTGGGCATTTCTTCTTCCGGGCGTAAATCCTTCAAGGACATCAAGCATTACCGGCGCCGCAAGCGCTGGCTTTCCTGAAAAGCGGTTTGAAAAACCGTCATGCTAAGTCATTGGGCATGACTCTGATCCTAGTGATCTTGATCATGGTTTCTGAAGTTTGTGGAAGCATTTCATCTCTTTGCTTAACCACCGATGCAGATTGAACCAATTAGAAATGTGACGCATTGAGGATGAGGTTTATGAAGCGAGTGAAATCCGGTGGGGGCTGGCCGGCTATCCAGTATGTCTGGCAAAAAGCCTGTCAGGCGGGGCCATTGCGGCTCTACCGCGCAATGCGCAGCAGAAATACTTGCAAGAGCTGCGCCCTTGGCATGGGTGGCCAAAAGGGCGGAATGGTGAATGAAGCGGGTCAATTCCCGCAGGTCTGTATCAAATCGTTGCAGGCGATGGCAGGCGATTTGCAGGGCGCAATTCCCGCTGAATTCTGGTCCAGGCACGCCGTTGCCAGTCTCCAATCCCAGACATCACATTCACTGGAGCACAGCGGCCGCTTGGTGCAACCGGTGCTGCTGCGCCCAGGAGCCACGCATTTTCAACCGGTTACCTGGACAGAAGCTTTTGACCGGATCATTGCAAAACTCCGCGCGATCCCACCGCTGGAAACCTTCTGGTATTTCAGTGGCCGCAGCTCCAACGAGGCCAGTTTTCTGCTGCAATTGTTCGCCCGGCTCTACGGCAGCAACCATGTGAATAACGTCAGCTATTACTGCCATCAGGCCAGTGGAGCCGGTCTGACCAGTGTTACCGGCAGCGGGACGGCGACCCTTACCCTCGACGACCTTCAGCACGCCGACGTAATCTTTATCATCGGCGGTAACCCCGCAAGCAATCACCCCCGGTTGATGCATGTGCTTATGCACACGCGCCAGCGTGGTGGCCAAGTGGTGGTCATCAATCCCGTGATTGAAACCGGGCTGGTGAATTTCAGCGCACCCAACAAGCTGCGAAGCCTGCTGTTCGGAACCGAGGTTGCCAGTCTGTATTTACAGCCTGATATCGGCGGTGATCTAGCGCTCTTGACCGGTATCGCTAAACGTATCGACGAAATCGGCGCGAGCGACGAAGCGTTCTTGAATGACCATTGCAATGGCTGGCCTGTGCTACGCGCCCAGCTACGCCGCCTCTCCTGGCCGGAACTCTGTGCCCGGAGCGGGGTGGCCCAGGAGCAAATTCATCGTGCTGCCCAGGTCTACGCCGCTGGCCGAAAGGTGGTTTTCGCCTGGACCATGGGTATCACGCATCATCAACACGGCGTCGAGAATGTTCAGGCGATCGCCAATCTTGCGTTGATGCGGGGCATGGTGGGCCGCCCCCATGCCGGCTTGCTCCCGATCCGTGGTCATTCCAACGTCCAGGGAATGGGATCGATCGGCGTGACTCCAAAGCTGAAGGACGCCATTGTCGAACGGCTGGAATCCCAATGGGGCTTTTCCTTGCCAACGGCCCCGGGGCTTGACACTTTGGCGTGTCTCGAAGCGGCTCAGAATGGCCGGATGCGTGCTGCGCTTTGTCTCGGCGGCAATCTCTACGGTGCTTCCCCCGACGCGGCGTTCACCCGCGATGCGTTGGCTCAACTCGACTTGCTCGTTTACCTTAGCACCAAGCTCAACACCGGCCACGTTCGCGGGTTAGCTCAGGAAACCCTGATTCTCCCTGTCCTCGCCCGTGACGAGGAGCCGCAGCCGACCACTCAGGAATCGATGTTTAACTACGTTCGTCTGAGCGACGGCGGCCCAGCCCGGCACACAGGCCCCCGCAGTGAAGTGCAGGTGATTGCGACGCTCGCAGCAGGTGTCCTGCGCGATGCCAAACAGCCGCTTGATTGGCAGGCAATGGCGAATACGGGGCGCATTCGGGAAGCGATTGCGGCGGCTATCCCCGGTTTTGAGAAAATGGCTACGATTGACGCTACGCGGGAGGAATTTCATCTTGAGGGACGGCTTTTTCGTACCCCGCGATTTGCTACGGCCGATGGGCGGGCACAGCTGCATGTCCATGACTTGCCGCCGCCCCGCGGCGGAGAGGGCACTCTCCGGCTGATGACCGTCCGCAGCGAGGGCCAGTTCAACACCGTGGTGTACGAGGAACATGATCTATACCGGGGTGTTGCTGGGCGTGATGTGATCCTCTTGCATCCGGAGGATATGCGGAAGTATCGGATCGAGGCAAACCAGCGGGTGACCGTGCGCAGTTTGACCGGCTCACTGGCAGGCATCCGGGTCATCCCCTTCGAATCGATCAAAGCCGGTAATGCGCTGATGTATTATCCCGAAGCGAATGAGCTGGTCAGCCGCGACATTGATCCACAATCGCATACTCCTGCCTACAAGAATGTTTTGATTACTCTCGACCTCACCCTCTAAACTGATAGACGAGGCCAATGACGCCCATTCTAGAGGGAATGATGACCGATGACGGTACTGAACGTGGAAGTGGATGCCCGCGAAGCCGGGTTCGACGCAGCGCGGCTCCAGCGTATCGACGCGCACTTTGCCCGCTATGTCGATGACGGGCGATTGCCAGGCTGGCTGATCGAGGTCAGCCGGGCAGGCCGGATTGTTCATTTGAGCACGTATGGCTGGCGGGATGTGGAGGCTCAGGCGCCGCTGACGCCGGACACCTTGTTCCGCATCTACTCAATGACCAAGCCTATTACGGCAGTGGCCGCGATGATGCTGTATGAGCAAGGGGCGTTTGAGCTGAAGGACCCGGTGAGCCGATGGATTCCGGCTTTTGCGGATATACGGGTGTACCGTAGCGGACCGGCGCTCAAACCGGTCACCGAACCCGTCCGTGAGCCGGTGCGTATTTGGCACCTGCTGACGCATACCGCCGGCCTCACGTATGGCTTTCATCATACCCATCCGGTCGATGCCCTCTACCGGGCTGCAGGCTTTGAATGGGGGATGCCTCCAGACCTGGATTTGGCGGCTTGCTGCGATGTATGGGCCGGTCTGCCCCTGCTTTTCCAGCCCGGTGCGGAGTGGAACTACTCGGTAGCGAGTGATGTGTTGGGCCGGGTCATTGAGGTCATCTCCGGGCTGACCCTCGACCGGTTTTTCACCGAGCGCATTTTCCAGCCGCTGGGGATGACCGATACCCGTTTCTGGGTCACCGGGGAAGATCGCGCGCGGCTGGCCGCCCTGTATTCGCCGCAACCGGACACCGGACGCGCGGTGCGCAATGACGCTTTGGACCGTTTCGCCGGGCCGCAGCCCCGCTGTTGCCCAGGCGGCGATGGATTGGTGTCCACGGCTGCTGACTACCACCGGTTCGCGCAGATGTTGCTGCGGGGCGGCGAGCTCGACGGCGTCCGCTTGCTGAGTCCGCGGACTGTGCGTTACATGACGCAAAACCATCTGCCCGGCGGGGCCGATCTAGAAAGGCTGGGCCGGCCGCTGTTTGCCGAAACGACCTTCGATGGAGCCGGCTTCGGGCTGGGCTTCTCGGTCATGCTCAATCCAGCGGCTAACAAGGTGCTGTGCTCGCCGGGCGAGTTCGCCTGGGGCGGGGCGGCCAGCACCGCGTTTTGGGTCGATCCAGCGGAAGAGATCACGGTTTTGCTCTTCACCCAGTTATTTCCCTCCAGCACCTATTCTCTGCGTCCTCAACTCCGGCAATTGGTGTACCAAGCGCTGGTGGATTAACCGGAAAACAATGTGACGACCGCTTGACGGTTCAGTTTGCCGGCGCCGGTTAACGGCAGTTCGGTCACCGGCCGGATGTGCTGGGGAACCTTATAATCGGCCAAACCCTCCCGGCAAAAGGCTTTGAGTTCTTCTTCCACAGCGTTCTTGCCCGCGTGCAACATCACCAGTGCGGCCGGGACTTGGCCCCATTTTGGATCAGAAATGCCGGCGCAAATTGCCCCAGCGACCGCGGGATGTTTCATTAAGGTTTGTTCGATTTCCTCCGGAGAGATATTTTCTCCACCCGAGATGAACATGTTGTCGGCCCGTCCTTTGATAAACACCAATCCATCTTGATCCCTCATAGCCAAGTCTCCAGTATCAATCCAACCCTCTTGATCGAGAACTTTCCCGGTCCGCACCGGATCATCGAGATAGCCGTCAAAGTTATGCGGGCTGCGTAGACGCAGCACGCCGATTTCGCCGGGATTGATTTCATTCCCGGATTCCGGGTCGACAATCTTGGCATCGCAATGAAACATCGAGGTGCCGATGCTTGCCGCATTCGTGAGTAACTCTTCCATGGAATCGGAGCGGGGGATATACGCAAAATTGGAGGGGCCGGCTTCCGTCATTCCATACGTCTGACTAATCGGTATGCCTTTATCCAAAAAGGTTTGCATCACCGCTTTTGAACAAGGCGCGGCCGCGGTGGTGATCGCCTTGAGTTGAGAAAAATCGGTTTCTGCAAATTTGGGATGAGCAATCAGGAATTGCAGCATCGCCTCGACCGCCCCAAAATTTTCAACGCGCCCCTCGTTGATCAGCTCCAGCATGAGGCCCGGATTGAATTCGCGCATCAAGATGCTGGTGATGCCTGCATGAAACAGCGGCGTAAAGGTGTTCCAGCCGCCGATATGAAAGAACGGGAAGGTGATGAGCACCTTGTTGCCGAATCCGGCGAGGCCAGTGGCGAGAATATCGAATGAATTCCAGACCATCTGCCGGTAAGACACGATGCAAATTTTCGGCACCGCCGTCGTACCACCGGTATGGACATACAGGCAACGATCCTTCATCGTCAGTGGAATGTTTATCTCTCGGGGATCGGTCTTCAGGATGACGTTTTCAAACTGATTGTGGTCATCATCGATGTTGATCACCGTTTGAACCGAAGCGGGAACCGATACGGTCGAGACCAGTTCAGCATATTGATTTTCGTGAAAAAGGACGCTGGGCTGGAGGCGCGCCATCAGGTCATCCAGTTCCGGTTTTTTCAGACGTTGGCTCAACGGAGCCAAAATAATCCCCAATTTTCCACAAGCTAGATAAAGATCAATGGATTCAATCCGGTTGCGGCAGATCAGTGCGATGACATCGCCTTTGCGCAAACCCAACACACCGGTCAGATAGGTCCCTACCCGGCAAGCCCGGTCGTTCATTTCCTGAAAGGTGTGGGCCTTTTGGGTGAATGAGTCGTACAAGGCGGTCCGCTGGGGTGTCAAGGCGGCGCGGCGTCCCGCCCAATCGCCCACCCAATTCATGGGCAGATCGTCATAATTTTGAATGAATCCCATAGGAATCTCCTTCGCTCAAGATACGGAAAAATAAAGACTTCAGAATCACATGGCACACATTATCATGATGCGCCTGCTCATGAGGTGCTCACAGGGCGGTTCATTAAATAGATAGCATACCAAGAAATTTCCGATGATTTTTCGAGCGGGATGGAACCCTTGTTGGGACCGTTTAAGCAGAGAAGGCCGCCGGGTTATCTCTGGATTCCGGTGCCTCTTGAACGGTACTTTCTATCTCCTCAAGATGGATGGCCAGTGGAGCTGTTTACCGGCATGCTATGGTTTCAAACGTATGGTTCACAGGCACTTTTTAATGAAGCAGGTGCGGAATAAGCACACATCTTGGACCTGCTTTAACACCGGAAGTCTTTTGCCGGAGTGCGCAACGCACCTCATCGGCGTCAGGCCAAGCGTCCATTGCGCAGATCGTTCAGCGCCTGATAGATCTCCTGATTGGTATTCATCACGAATGGGCCATAGTGCGCGATCGGTTCGTTCAGCGGCCGGCCGGCGATCAGCAGCACGTTTGCCTCGCCTAGGGTGTCGATTGCAACACCATCAGCCGATGCATCATTCGCCAGGATCGCCATGCACTGTGCGGGTATCAGACTGCCAGCGATGCTCACTTCGCCGCGATACACATAGGCGAAAGCGTTATGTCCGGCCGGCAATAACTGAGTGAAACGCGCACCAGCAGGCAGATGCAGATCCAGATACAAGGGTGCCGTGGCTTCCCGGGTGACGGCGCCGGTCACACCGTGACTTTCGCCAGCGATCACCGTGACCGTCACCCCGGCGCCGGTTGTAAATCCCGGTAAGTCAGCAGCGGTGAAATCACGATACCAAGGCGCAATCATTTTGTCGCGGGCTGGCAGGTTCAGCCAGAGCTGGAAGCCTTCCATCACCCCTTCTTCTTGTTGCGGAATTTCGGAATGAATCACCCCGCGACCCGCGGTCATCCATTGCACGCCGCCGTTTTCCAATAGTCCTTCATGGCCTGCGCTGTCGCGATGGCGCATCCGTCCAGCGATCATGTAGGTGATGGTTTCGAAGCCACGGTGCGGATGGTCAGGAAAGCCTCCCAGGTAATCATCCGGCTGATCGCTACCAAAAGCGTCGAGCATCAGGAAGGGGTCCAGCCGGCGCTGGAGGGATTGCGTTAATACGCGCGTCAGTTTCACGCCAGCGCCGTCGGTGGTGACGTTGCCGGTAACCTGCCGCTCGACCGAGCGAGACCGGGTGATTTGTTCGTTGCGGGAGGGGGTGTGGATCATCGGGTGACTCCTAAGCCGGGGCGCACGGCGGCGCCCTCATCATACAAGTTCAAGCCAATGCTGCCGCCATATCAGCTTCGGCTTCGGCAAAGCCTTGCTGCGCGGCCGCTGGCCCCATGTTCAAACCTTCTGCATAGATAAATTGCACCTCGGTCATTCCGAGAAAACCGAGTACGGTTTTCAGGTATGGGACCTGCGTATCGCTTTCAGTGTTTCGATAACGGCCACCGCGCGCCAGCGCCACGAAGACTTTTTTGCCTTTCAGCAAACCTTCGGGTCCATTCTCGGTATAGCGGAAGGTGACGCCCGTCCGGGCGATGGCATCGATCCAGGTTTTCAATTGCACGGGCACGCCGAAGTTGTACATCGGCACCCCCAATATGAGGACATCGGCTGCTTGAATCTCGGTGATCAATGCATCGTCGAGGGCGACGCGCGCCGCCTGAGCAGGCGAGCGTTGTTCCGCCGGCGTGAACAGCGCGTTGAGCGCGGCTTCATCCAACATAGGATGAGGGTGGCTGGCAAGATCACGTACCGTCAGTATGGCTGTTGGATTCGCTGATTGCAGGCGGGCGGTAATCGCATTGGCGATCCGGGTGGAATTGGCGTCTTCCCGGCGGGCGCTGGTGTTGATTTGTAAAATGTTCATAAATTCTCCTTGAGATGATTGATGGCTTGAGATGTACTCTATTGATTGCAGAAACTGGAGAGAAGCCCATAAATCGGATAACATTATTCTATATATGGAACAATTCGAACCCAATGATTTACTGATCTTCGCCCGGGTTGCTGAAATGGGAAGTTTCAGCCGCGCTGCTGAGCGAATGGGTTTACCGAAATCGACGGTATCGCGCCGCATTGCTCTGTTTGAAGAACGGCTGGGTGAACGCCTGATGCTGCGCACCACGCGCCGTCTTGCTTTGACGGAGTTCGGCGAGCATCTTCTGGAGCATGCGCGTCAGGTTGCTATGGAAGTCGAGGCGGTCAAAGCGCTGGCCGCGCATCGCCAGGCCCGTCCCAGTGGACGGTTACGGGTGTCGATGCCGAGTGATTTCGCTAACCTGCTGCTGACCGACATGCTGGCGGCGTTTATCGCGCTTCACCCGGCAGTGGCGCTGGAACTGGACTTGTCGCCGCGGCGCGTGGATTTGCTGGGGGAAAATTTCGATATTGCTGTGCGCATGGGGGTGCTGCCCGATGATACGTTGCTCGCCGCCCGCCGGATCGCTGTATTCCCGATCGGTCTTTACGCGGCCCCCGCTTATCTGGCTGAGCACGGTGAACCTGTCTCACCGGATGATCTGATTCACTACGAGGCATTGCGTCTGGTTGATCGTCATGGTGAGGCTGCACGTTGGACGTTGATCAGCGGCCAACAGCGCTGGGAAGGGATACCTTCAGGGCGAACGCTGGCAAACTCCCCTGAATTGTTAATCCGGCTGGCCTGCGCTGGCGCAGGAATCGCGGCTGTTCCGGATTGTTTCGCCGCGCCCAACGTCTGCCGTGGGGAATTGCGCCGCATCCTGTCCGCCTGGTCGCTACCGGCGCATCCGGCTTGGGCGGTATTTCCAGGCCGCCGCCTGATGTCTGCAAAGACGCGGGCGTTTATCGATATGCTCGAAGCCGCCTTGGCGGGCGCGCCTGGAAATAATAAGACACCTCGATGAGCCGGTTATGAGTCCGGCAAAACGGGCCGTGCAAGGAGCATGAAGCATTGGCTTTACGATTTTTTGGTTTTTGCGCCGGCCGGCGTTACCACTATGGTTTTGAATTCATAGGCCCATCTTGGCATAATGAAACCGCTTGATTGCTTCTATCGGCACATCATATGTCCTTTTGCTAATATGACTTAAGCCGCTTTCAATCGCCCATCATGAATCCTCAAACCAGCGTACTCCTAACGGATCTCTACCAGCTCACTATGCTGCAAGGCTACTACGAGCAAGGTATGGAAGAGACCGCCGTGTTCGAATTTTTCGTGCGTAAGATGCCACCGGAGCGCAATTTTCTCATGGTGGCGGGCCTCGATCAGGCACTGACCTATATCGAGTCTTTGCGCTTCACGTCCGCTGAGCTGGAGTGGATCAGCCAATGCGGGCGATTCCGGGATGATTTCGTTGATTATCTCAGTGGCTTGCGCTTTACAGGTGATGTGCATGCCATACCAGAAGGTAGGGTGGTGTTTCCAAACGAACCGCTATTACGAGTGACCGCGCCTTTGCCTCAGGCGCAACTCATGGAGTCTCGCCTTGTGAACCTGCTCCACTTCCAGACCATGATTGCATCGAAAGCGGCGCGTTGCGTTCTGGCCGCTCCTGGCAAGGTATTGGTGGATTTTGGCATGCGCCGTGCCCATGGAGCGGAAGCTGCTTTGTTAGCGGCGCGTGCGTCTTATTTGGCCGGACTGACGGGGACGGCCACGGTTCTTGCCGCGCCGTTATTTGGAATTCCCATTTTTGGCACTATGGCGCATGCCTTCGTGCAGGCCCATGGTAATGAATCGGATGCCTTTAAGCATTTCGCCCAGGCGCAACCCGGCAATGTCGTGTTGCTCATCGACACCTACGACACTGAGCGCGCGGCTCGCAAAGTGGTCGAGCTAGCACCTCGCCTCGCGCAGGAAGGGATTACGGTTAAAGGGGTCCGCTTGGATAGCGGCGATTTAGCCGGCCATGCCCGCAAGGTTAGGCAGATATTGGACGAGGGTGGTTGTTCCGGGATCACGATTTTCGCTAGCAGCAGCGTTGATGAGTATGTTCTCCAAGACTTAGCCGGCGCCGGCGCACCCATCGACGGCTTTGGTATTGGCACTCATCTCGATACCTCAGCCGACCGTCCCTACTTGGACTGTGCCTACAAACTGCAGGAGTATGGGGGACGGGCGCGGCGTAAACGCTCTGAAGGGAAGGCCACCTGGCCAGGCCGGAAACAAGTATATCGATACGTCGACTCCGATGGTTATCTATCCCACGATTTACTGACGCTGGAAACAGACGTGCGCGATGGTCAGCCGCTGCTTCACCCAGTGATGCGTGCAGGCCGGCGTATTGATCCACCAGAGACGTTGACACAGAGCCGCACACGGGCCGCGGAAGACCTTGCACGCTTACCCCCCGGACTCAGAGACTTACGTCAGCGGCAAGACTACCCCGTGGAGGTTTCGGACCAGCTACGCGCTTTGACTGCTGAACTTGATGCAAAAAACGATGAAAGTTGATGACAGTGCAATGCGTGCCATTGACGCCGTGGCCCTTAGCCAGCCAGGCCCTCTAATTGTTGCGTAGCCGCTCCCAACCCGATCATTTCCTGAATGGCGCGATTACCGTCTCCAGGATTGAGATTAACAGCCCGAATAGCATCTTTCAGCAGCACCACGTGAAACCCTTCTTTGAGGGCATCCTTGACGGTGTTTAGAACACAGTAATCAGTGGCAAGACCCCCTATAAAAACACGCCGGACACCGGCAGAACGTAACTGCTGGGCGAGGCAGGTGCCCTGAAACCCGGAGTAAGCGTCTTGGTTCCGGGTTGTGGCTTTGGATACGATTAGGCTGTTTGCGGGGATGAGCAGGCCCGGAGGGAATTGCGCACCTTCACTGTCTGCAATGCAGTGAGGCGGCCAAATACCGCCCTGTGCGGTGAATGAGCAGTGATCAGACGGGTGCCAGTCCCGTGTTGCATAGACGGGGAGTTCTGCTTTGCGGAAATACTGGATGTAGTGGTTAAGCAGAGGCACTACTTGATCGCCTTGGGACACGCCGAGGGCACCTCCGGGCAAAAAATCGTTTTGCACGTCGACAATGATCAGGGCATCGCCTTGGCAAAGATCGCTAATATTGGAAGTCTGCATACTTAGGTCACTGCGATTAAGGTAATCATTCAGTCCCCTCACCCTCAACCCATACCGGGCATAGTCGTCAGTGCATTGCGAATGATCAACCGGCATGGCTGGACTGTCATTCGGCGTGGCGTCTGGTTCACCGTTTACCGTCTTTCATTCCGGATGTCTCGCAGGTACGCTTGAATCTTGTCCCAATGTTCACAGAACATCCAGCGGTGTAAGACAAGTCCGGCAAACTTCGTGCGTTTGCCACAGTGTGGCGCGACCCTTTCCATCAGCCAATCATCCCCGAACCTCGCCCACACGCCCGCCCCGCAGAGAAGATTGAGGTGGCAGGGCGGGTAAACTTCAAAGCGCAGAATCTCCCGCAATTCATTCTCTGAATACGGTGAGCGTGCCAACGCTCTAGCGATGCGTTTGTAGTCATCGTCTTGTAAGCCGGTATCCAGAAAAAGCTCAGATAGCGCATTCCAGACAGGCAACCGCTCGCGAATCGTTTCTGGTGAGACACTCATTGTGGCGAACGTCCGCTACAATCAAATGCACGCTAACGCGTTTAGGCTGATAGGGAGTTTCCTCTTGCACAAGATAAACGCTGGGGGGAGATCTTTGAGAATGCCCCCAGGCTTCGGAAAAAATCCGATTTGGATCTCTGAATTGGCAAGGTTCGCATGATTGATCCCTTTGAAGGCCTGCAGCCCATTGTAGTATTCATACAAACCAATCCATAGGCAATGGTTGCTGGCGCCGATACCCTCCGTTTTGCTCTCTACGAGGACCGGACAGTTATCTCTCCTATCGGAGTACTCAGGCCGAATCTAAAGCACTCCTACAACTTTGCGCCTTATGTGGCTGATCAGCCAGAGTCTCTACTTTACATCCGGTCTGAGGACGGTCTTGTTATCACGATGGTTTATGGATTGGGGTTTAGCGCCGCTATGCCTCCAGTATGGGCCGGATCTTCAGTAGAACAGAAGCCCGGCTTCCCTCCCAAGGCACTCCTGGATTTGTACAAGTTTCTAATGTGTTTTGATGCCCAAGACTTGCTAGGGTGGATATCAGGATATGTCGAGTTGATGATCGGGTCTTTCGGGTACGCGCCCGGTGAATCTGTCTTTTGGCCCGAATATTGGCTCGAAAAGAACCGCGGATTCGATGGAAGCTTCGAACGTATATACCTTTATCAAGAAACTTTAGGCCGCTCCAGCCGGGTGAACCGGCCAGAGTCCAGCGCGCAAGCGTCTGAAACCCATGTTTGCCATCAATGAAAACCGCTGGCTCCCAGGCTCTGGATGCCGTTATCGGTTAGAATCGTTACGCAGCGCTATTGCAGGATAAACGAGCGCATCGATAACGAGGCCAGATCGAACCCTGTGTTGAAAAAGGTAAGCTTATCCTCTTCACTGGCCGCGCCGAGCGCGTAGAGAACAGGCAAATAATGTTCCGCCGTCGGATGTGCGAGCCGCGCGACGTTACCCAGCGCTTCATAGCGGGCGGCGGCTGCAAAGTTCCGCGACTCCAGTTTGGCAGTGAGATCTGCATCAAAGGCTTCGGCCCAGTCGTAGGGTGGTGCGTCCGGGCGCAGGGCGCGCAGGTTGTGGACGATGTTGCCGCTTCCCACGATGAGTATGCCTTTTTCGCGCAGCGGCTTGAGTTCACGTCCCAACGCGAAGTGTTCAATTGGTGGCCGGGCAAGATCAAGGGAGAGCTGAAACGTGGGAATATCTGCCGCTGGAAACAGGTGCATGAGGATCGACCACGCGCCGTGATCCAAGCCCCACCCGGTATCGGCTGACACCGGAATCGAGCGCACGAGACTTATTGTCGCTTCCGCTGCTTCCGGTGTGCCGGGGGCTGGATACTGCTGGGCGTACAGCTTGGCGGGGAATCCCTCGAAATCGTGGATCGTTTCCGGTTGCTGGCCGATATGCGCCAGTGTCGTTCCACGGGTCATCCAATGCGCCGAGACGCACAGGATGGCGCGGGGCCTGGGGAGCGCACTCCCCACCTCGCGCCACGCTCGGCTGAAACGGTTGTCCTGAATGGCGTTCATCGGATTGCCATGGCCGACAAACAGAACCGGCATTCGCGGCGTATCAAACAGATGCGTAAGGGCTTCGAGGTAGGGCATAGGTGGTTTGTGAGCGTTTCAGAGGGCGATGCAGGGACGGCTTTTTAGACAGAGTTTCCGGAGTATGTTTCCCTCAGGACGCATTTCTGCTCCCCGGTCCTCGCATTGCGGTTTGGATTTTTGTAGAGGTGGCCCGCCCCATGCCCCAACCAGCGTTTGAAACGCGAGCGGATTAAGGTCATGGCAGGTCATTGACTGCCTCTATTATCGCCAAATTGGCCCGTTTGGCCGAACACAATGACCCGTCCAATTGGCCTTCATGTACCCAGAAGTATCTGATAATCTTATTATTGGACTTCTCTTTATTGAATGGCATGTCGATTGCTCTCTTCTGAGGAAAGAAACATTGACTCTTCTCTTAAGGAGTATTCTAAGATGCCTCAAAACACGCTAGCCAGAGAACCTTTTTCTTTTGCTTCAGGCCCCCGGTCTTCCCGTCAGCCCGAGCGCATCAACCCGGCATTACTGCGGCGCATGGCAGCACGTATGGCGCTGGAGGCAAGGCAAATTGAGCGCGTGGCGCAAGAAGCCATGAAAGAAGTCTGGGACGAGTCCACTCATCTCTCCTCGCTCTCCTCCTTCACTGCCCAGGCAGTCTAGCTTGAACCGGAGTCATGCGATGAGCAATCTGGGCTTTCCCGTATCTTCCGCCATGCGGTTAGTGGATCTGGCCGCGATCTTGGCCCATCAGGGACTTTGTTTATATTGGGATGCGGCCCGCCGCACTGTGATGGTAGCGGTCATCCCCTCATGAAGGGCGGCCCTGTCCGCATACCATCTCTCGCCGGGCATTCCGGCTTTGTCGCACAAGCTGTGCGACAAAGCTCTTGAGGGCACAACAACCTGTTCAATTCAGCACGGTCACCGGCACACTATGAAAAACGATTGCCGTGCCCGGCCAACGCTCCGTGCGGTGGCGCTGGGCAAAATCGAGTGCGATAGACCCAGCCGTGACGACCACCTCCACCTTTAAACCATGATATTTTAGTTTCTGGCGAATCAGCATGAGTGGCAGAGCTGGTTTCGAGTCTTTGCCGTTGCCCGATGAAACACCAGGGTCTTACTCAAACAAGGGTGCTGGCCGGTAAAACCACTTTAACGCATAGCCCGCCCCCATCGCGATTCATCGCGTGGATCGTCCCGCCTTGCATTTCGATGGCACGTCGTGCGATGGCCAAGCCGAGACCGAAGCCGGCGGTCTTCACATCGGTTCCGCTGCGGAAAAACGGATCGAAGACGGTCTGCAAATCGCTTTCGGGCACACCGGGGCCTCGATCGGTGACGGTCACCGTCATCTGGCCGCACGCCGCTGGGATCATGACGGCTACCTCAACCACCGTGCCTTCCTGGGTAAATTTGACCGCGTTGCGAATCACATTTTCAAACGCGCGGTGCAGCAATTCGGCCCGCGCTTTGATGATGAATTCGCCTTCGCCAGAAAACTGCACTTGGCGCCCGTTCGCCTCTGCTTCGAAACGGGCGTCATCGGCGACATCCCGGACTAGCCCTACCAGATCGATTTCCTCGTTCGGCGTTCCGCTGACACCGGCTTCGAGCCGTGACAACGTTAGCAGTTCCCCGACGAGTTCGTTCAGGCGGCCGGACTCGCGTTCGATGCGATCCAGCGAAGCGTCCAGCTTTTGCGGTTGCTGGCGTGCCAAACCGGCGGCGGCTTGCAGCCGCGCCAGCGGCGAGCGGAGTTCGTGCGAAACATCGTGCAGCAAGCGTTGCTGGGAGCCGACCAGGATTTGCAGTTGCCGGGTCATGCGATCGAAATCCCGGCCGAGATCGCTGATCTCGTCGCGGCGCTGCCCCATGCGGGGTCCGATTCGTGTGTCGAGTTGGCCCGCTGCCACGGCATCGAAGGCGCCGCGCAGGTGGCGGATCGGCTTTGACAGATACCAAGCCCATAATGCGCTGAAACCGAGACTGGCCAAGATACCGATGCTGATCGGCACCCAAGGCGACGGCGGTGGACCGTGGGGCGCTGCTTCGCTTTCGGCGGGAACGAACAACAGATATTGTTGCTGGTTTGCAGTCTCCAGCCGGGCTACGCGCGGTTCCCGGTCTGCACGCGTCCAGCGGCCGGCTTGTGCCAGCGCTTCAGGCTGAACGGCCCGATCGAACAGCTCTTGCCCGGCGGTGTCGACCACGTACACCGAGGCGTCGCCTTGGCGATGCTGTTCTTCCAGCAACGCGCGCAGCGCTGCGATTCCACCGTGCCGGAGCGTCGCCGCCGCCGCGCTGATTAGGAACAGCGTCCGCGGACCGCTCGCCAGGGCGCGGTCACGATCTTCCAGTGTCTTTCGATGAAGCCAAACGGCTGTACCGACTCCGATGCTGGCGATCAGCAGCGTCAGCCAGAAGGCGAAAAAAAACTTCCAAAAGAGCCGGCCCAAGGCGGTCACTCCTTGACGTACTGATAGCCGATGCCGCGCACCGTCTGAATCGGTGAGCGTCCTTCTCCGCCACCGAGCTTGTGGCGAATACTGCTCAGGTGAACGTCAATGCTGCGGTCGTAGCGCGCCAGCGGGCGGCCCAAACTCTGTTCCGACAGCTCCTTTTTGCTCACCACCCGGCCGGCATTGCGGACCAGAACTTCGAGGAGATTGAATTCGGTGCTGGTGAGTTCCAACGGCTCGCCGTTCCATTCTGCGCCGCGTTTTTCCGGCCAAATCGTCAACGATCCCGCCGTTAGCGGACCGGATGGCAGGCTGGCTGGCTCGCGGAGTTGAGTGCGCCGCAGGATAGCTCGAATACGCGCGACCAGTTCGCGCGGCGTGCAGGGTTTGGGCACATAATCGTCTGCGCCGAGTTCGAGTCCGACGATGCGGTCCACGTCGTCCCCTTTGGCTGTGAGCATCAGCACCGGAACACGGCTGTCCTGCACGCGGATACGGCGCAAGGCTTCGATACCATTTAGGCGCGGCATCATCACATCCAGGACCACGATGCCGTATTCGCCCGACAGTGCGCAGTGCACGCCTGCTTCGCCATCCGCCACGGCCGTCGCACCGAAGCCCTCGCGTTCGAGGTATTCGATCAACATCTCGCCCAATTCGACATCGTCGTCCACCAGCAACACTCGGGTCATCACCGTCAACCGCTTCACTTGCCTTTCGTAACAGCAATCATAGCGATCTGCGCCCGGCAACCAAGCACATTTACCTTTTTTTGCCCGCCTTTACCTTTTTTTACACAACGCTAACCCGCATTTACGGACGCCTCCGTTACAGTGGTGCCAACAAGAAAACCGGGGCAGCCCAGTACGTTCGGGAGCGATACCATGTCAAATCAACAACGCGCGCTTGCCGTGGCTTTGGCGGCGGCCATCTTACTGGCGAGTTGCGCAGCTGCAGGTCCAGACTATTTAGCACCGGAACCGGCGGCGCCGGTCACTTGGCAAGGGGCGGCAGCGGCAAAGGTTGCCGTCGCACAAACTGCGCCAGCGGATTTGGCCAACTGGTGGCGGCAACTCGGCGATTCGACCTTGAACGGGTTGATCGAACAGGCCTTGCAAAACAGCCTGGACCTCCGCACCGCACGGGCCAAACTGCGCGAAGCCCGCGCCCGCCGCGCTTTAGCCGGCGCGGACCGGTTCCCGGCGGTTTCGGCCTCGGCGGCGGCCAGCCGGACCAAGGCCAGTGCCGAATCCGGCAATGGTGCCACGCTCGATCTCTACAGCGCCGGCTTTGACGCCAGTTGGGAGCCAGACGTGTCCGGCGGACTCCGGCGCAGCGAAGAAGCCGCCCAAGCCGATCTCGACGCCAGCGAGGCCAGCCTGCACGGCACGCAAGTATCGCTAACCGCCGAAGTCGCACTTAACTACGTTGAATTGCGCGCCTTCCAATCTCGACTGGACATCGCCAAAGCCAACGCCGCTTCCCAATCTGAAACCCTGAATCTTACCCGCTGGCGAGCCGAAGCGGGCTTGACCACTGTGCTGGATGTGGAGCAAGCACGCTCGAATCTGGAGCAGACCCGGGCGCAAATCCCGAGCCTCGAAACCAGCCGCACCGAAACCGAACATCGATTGGAAATCCTGCTTGGCCAGCAACCCGGCTCGCTTGGTCCGGCGTTGGCCCGCCCGGCCAAGATGCCCCAAATTCCCAAACGAGTGATCGCACCCATTCCGGCCGACACCCTGCGCCAGCGCCCCGACGTGCGCGCCGCCGAACGCAAGCTGGCAGCCGAAACCGCGCGAGTTGGCGTGGCGGAGGCAGAACGGTACCCAAGCTTTACCTTGAGCGGTTCGCTCGGGTTGGAGGCATTGAGCCTCGGTGCGCTAACCGGCGGCGGTGCGGCCGCACAGACGCTGTTGGGTTCCATTGCCGCGCCGGTCTTCGACGCCGGACGCATCCGTCAGCAGATCGCGATCCAAACGGCGGTGCAGGAGCAAGCATTGGTCAACTACGAATCGACCGTGCTTGCTGCCCTGGAGGAAGCTGAAAACGCGCTGGCGGCCTTGGCCCATACCCGGCAACGGCAGGTCAACCTGCAAAATGCCACCAACGCCGCGCGTCTCGCCGCGCTACTGGCCCGGCACCGCTACACGGCGGGTGTCACCGATTTCCAGACGGTGCTGGATACGGAACGCACCGTGCTTACGCTGGAAGACAGCCTCACAGCCAGCGAGGCCGAACACGTCTCCGCTTTGATTCAACTTTACAAAGCGCTGGGCGGCGGCTGGCCGCCGGTATCCGCTGAAGCGGTTGCCAGCGTGCAAGGAAAACCGTCGTGAATTCATCCATACAACACGATCCCGATCTGGCGGAAATCATCGGTCCGGGGAGTCCAAAAAATCGAAGCCTGCGTTGGCTGCTCGTGGCCAGCGTCCTCGCCGCATTAGGTGCCGGTGGTGTCGCGTTCCTCCGTTCCCGTACTGAAGTCCAGGCAACCCCTCGCTACCAGACCGAAGCGGTCAGCCGGGGCGGCCTGCGGGTTACGGTCTCGGCGACGGGTAAATTGGCGCCGGTCAACGAGGTTGAGGTGGGCAGCGAATTGTCCGGCACCATCGAGGCGGTGTTCGTGGACTACAACGACCGGGTGAAAAAAGGCCAGGTGCTTGCTCGCCTGGATCTCGCCAAGCTCCAGGACGCCATTGCCAAAGCCAAGGCGGCGCTGGCCTCGGCCAATGCCAAGGTGTTGCAAACCGTGGCGACGGTCCAGGAAGCGCACGCCAATCTCAAACGCTTGCGGCACGTAGCCAAACTGAGTGGCGGCAAGGTGCCTTCGCCGGCGGAGCTGGAGACCGCCGAGGCCACCCAGCGACGTGCCATCGCCGACGAGGCCAGCGCGCGGGCGGCGGTGGACGAAGCCCGCGCCACTCTCCGTTCCAGCGAAACCGACTGGACCAAGGCGTCCATCCGTTCGCCGATCGACGGCGTGGTGCTCGCCCGCTCAGTGGAACCAGGGCAAACGGTGGCGGCTTCGCTGCAAGTGGCGGTGCTGTTCACCCTGGCCGAAAATCTGGCGCAAATGGAGTTGCAGGTGGACGTGGACGAAGCCGACGTCGGCCAGGTGCGCGTAGGGCAGGCTGCAACCTTTACCGTGGACGCCTATCCCAACCGGAAATTTCCCGCCAGCATCAGCCTGGTGCGGTTCGGTTCGGAAACGGTGGACAACGTGGTCAGCTACAAGACCATTCTCAACGTCAATAATGACGATCTCAGTCTGCGCCCCGGCATGACTGCCACGGCGGAAATCGTGACTGCCGAACGGGAAAACGTACTACTGGTCCCAAATGCAGCACTGCGCTTCACGCCGCCAGAACCCGCGGCGAATGTGCAACCGGGCAGCAGCGGCGGTTTGCTGGCCAGTCTGCTACCCCGGCCGCCACGCTCGCAAACCACGAAACCCATGACGGAAATTCCCGGCAAAAATGCTGCGCAACAGGTGTGGGTACTGCGCGACGATCAACCGATGGCGGTTCCGGTGACCACCGGTCAAAGCGACGGTCGCATGACCGAGGTTACCGGCGCGGATTTGGTGGCAGGCATGCCGGTGATTACCGCTCATCGGAGTTCGACGCCTTGAACGCGGCCAGCGTGCGCGCCGCACCGGAAACCGGCGCGCTGATCGAATTGCGGGATGTGACCAAAACCTACGGGCAAGGGCCGGCCACGTTTCTGGCGCTGCGCGGGGTCAATCTACGCATCGGCGCCGGCGAATTCGTCGCGATCATGGGTCCGAGCGGCTCCGGCAAATCCACCGCCATGAACATCCTCGGCTGCCTGGACAACCCAACCTCGGGCGCCTACCTGTTTCGCGGGATGCACGTTGAGAATCTGACCCGCAACCAGCGCGCCTTGCTGCGCCGTTATTACCTCGGTTTCGTGTTCCAAGGCTTCAACCTATTGGCTCGCACCACCGCCTTGGAAAATGTTGAATTGCCTCTCGTGTACCGGGGCGAACCGCGCGCGGCCCGTCATGCCAAGGCGCGCACGGCGCTCGACGCGGTCGGCTTGCGGCAGTGGGAGCACCACACGCCCGCCGAACTGTCCGGTGGTCAGCAGCAGCGCGTCGCCATCGCTCGCGCCATTGTGACCGATCCAACCATCTTGCTGGCCGACGAGCCAACCGGCAATCTCGACAGCCAACGCAGCCACGAGATCATGGATTTGCTGGCCGCTCTGAATGGCGACCGGGGCATCACCGTATTGATGGTCACCCACGAACCCGGCATGGCGCGGTACGCTAAACGAATCATCCGTTTCGTGGATGGCCAAGTCGATTCAGATCATCACAATGGAGAGAACGCTTGATGTTCTGGAGTAGCATTCTACTGGCCTTACGGGCGATCCGGCGCAATTTGCTGCGGTCTTTTCTGACTATCCTTGGCATCGTGATCGGTGTCAGCGCGGTGATCACCATGGTCACGCTGGGCAATGGCGCCACTCGCGCCGTCGCGGACCAGATTTCCAGCCTCGGCAGCAATCTCATCATGGTGCGCCCCGGCAAGCGGCTTGGGCCGGGCCGGGACGAAGCCGGTTCTCCAAATTTCAAGGCCCGTGATGCCGAGGCCATTACAACCCAGATCGGCTCACTCAATGCGATCGCGCCGGTCGCCAGCAAAAGCGTAACCGTGGTGTACGCGGCTCGTAATTGGTCCACCACCGTGACCGGCAGCACCAATGCTTATTTCACCGCGGGCAACTGGCGGCTTGCCGATGGACGGGTTTTTACCGGGACCGAGCAGCGCGCCGGCAAGGCGGTTTGCGTGATCGGCGCCACGGTGCGCAAGGAACTGTTTGGCGGCCAGCCGCCGCTGGGCGATGAGTTGCGGATTAAGAATTTCGCCTGTGAAGTGATCGGCTTGCTGCAATCCAAGGGGCAGTCAGCTATGGGCATGGATCAGGACGATATCATCGTGATACCGCTGCGCACTTTGCAGCGCCGCTTGACTGGCACCCAGGATGTCAACACCCTGATGGTGTCAGTGCAGGATGGCGGAGACACCAGCCGCATCATGGCGGATTTACGGTTGCTGATGCGCGAACGCCGCAAAATCGGTGCGAACGAGGATGATAATTTTTCCATCCTCGACACCCGGCAGATTGCCGAAGCCATGACCGGTACGACCAAAGTATTAACCATGCTGCTGGGCGCGGTCGCCGCCGTCAGTTTGCTGGTGGGCGGCATCGGCATCATGAACATCATGCTGGTGTCAGTGACCGAGCGTACCCGAGAAATTGGTATCCGGCTGGCGATCGGTGCGCTGGAACGAGAAGTGTTGCTGCAATTTTTGGTGGAGGCGGTGGCCTTGTCGGCATTGGGCGGCATCGTGGGTATCATTCTGGCCATGCTCGCGTCACTCGGGCTGGCCAAGGTCATGCAGGTGCCGTATATCTTCGATCCCAGCATTAATTTACTATCGTTCGTATTCTCGGCGGCAATTGGGGTGGTGTTTGGTTATTTTCCGGCGCGCCGCGCTGCCCGGCTCGATCCTATCGAGGCGCTCAGGCACGAGTGAGGGCATCCTTTCAGTCCGGTGCTCGAACTGCCGGACATCTCTGGGACGAGAATAAGCAATCCCTTGGACTATAATCAAAATTAATTTTTTGCTATAGATCCTGATCTTATGCGTATATCCCGAAAACCCTATAATCTGCTGCGCTCATTCTCGGCGCTCAGTCTGTTGTCCATTGTCCTCATCGGCATCGTGTCAGCCGCGTTGTTGTCCCGCTTTCTGCGCGAGACCTTGCTGGAGCAGAACGGGTTGTTGACCCTGGAATTCGTCCAAAGCATCGCTCAATCACAGAACACCAGCCGGTATTTCAGCGAACCGGACCCCGCCAAACGGCAGGGACCGCTGGACGATTTCTTCAAGCGGATCGCCCATATGCCCGATGTGGTGCGCGCCAATGTCTACTCCCTTGATCGGGTCGTCCTGTGGTCGACCGAGAAGCCGCTGGCCGGCCGGCAGTTTCCCGAAAGCAATCCGGAGCTGGATCGCGCCCTGAATGGCCAACTGGCGCTGCACACCGGCCAGGTCAAGGCCCACGACAAGAGCGAGCACATCCTGTTCGCCCCGGAGATCAAGGAGTTTGTCGAGAACTATATCCCCATTCATGGGCCAGACGGTGCGGTGGCCGGGGTGGTCGAGCTATATAAACTGCCTCGTCTTCTCTGGGAAACCATTGCCCGAGGGCAGCGGCTGGTCTGGATCAGCGCCGGGTTGGGCGGGTTGTTTCTCTACGCGATGCTCTTTTGGATCGTGCGCCGCGCCAGCCGCACCATCACGGACCAGCAGCAGGCGCTGATCGAGGCCGAGCAGTGGGCCACGGTTGGCGAACTGGCCGCTGCTGTGGCGCACAGCCTGCGCAATCCTTTAGCAGCCATCCGCTCCTCTGCCGAACTGGCTGCCGAGGGCGAAGCCGCCGGGACCCGTGAGTGCCTCGGCGATATCGCCGCTCAGGTGGACCGCATGGAAACCTGGATCCGTGAATTGTTACTCTATTCACACCAGCCCGATGGCAATGCCCAAGGCGCGGATCTGAATGAAACGTTGCGGCACAGCGTGGCTGACTTCCGCGACCGCTGTGCCCGGCAGGGCATTGCGTTACACATCGCGCTGCCGGAATGGTCGCCACGCGTGTATGCGGATCCTCATCTGCTGGGGCAAGTCTTCAACAGTTTACTGGCTAATGCCCTGGAAGCGATGCCGAATGGGGGCCAGTTGCAGGTGACGGCGGAACTACGCAACCATCGAGTCACCGTGACTCTAAGCGACACCGGCACGGGCTTGTCACCTGAACAACTGGCAGAGGCGTTCAAACCCTTCGTGAGCCACAAACGGCGCGGCCTCGGCGTGGGCCTGGCACTGGCGCGACGCATCGTTCAGCGTTACGGAGGCCGTCTCGAACTACGCAGCCAGCCAGATGCAGGCGCCACCGCCCTTCTGCAACTTCCCCTGGCTGAGTGAATGCCATGTCACACGCTGTGTTGGTCATTGATGATGAAGAAATTCTGGCCAAAAACATTTGCCTCTACCTAACCCGCCACGGTTACGAGGCCCGCGCCGCCAGTAGCGGTGAGGAAGGTCTGGCAACCCTGGACCGCTTCAACCCGGATCTGGTGCTGCTGGACATTCAATTGCCCGGCTTGGACGGTCTAGACGTTCTGCGGCGTATCCGTGCCACGGCCTGTCATATCAAAGTGGTCATGATGACCGCTCACGGCGGGGTCTCCATCGCCGTGGAGGCCATGAAGGCCGGCGCCTATGACTATCTGACCAAGCCCTTGGCGCTCAGCGAGCTCAAGCTGCTGTTGGATAAAGCCATCGGCCAGGAACGGCTGGAAGGGGCACTGGCCTACTATCAGAGCCGGCAGGCAGAGCGCAGCGGACTGGACAAATTACTCGGCGAATCGCCACCTATGCAGGCACTCAAACGTAAGATCCAGCAGTTCGTTGAAGCGGAAACCCGGCTGACCGAAGGTGAACCGCCAGCAGTGTTGATCACCGGCGAGACGGGGACGGGCAAGGAGCTGGTGGCGCGCGCCTTTCATTTCGAGGGACCGCGCCGTGATTACCCCTTTGTTGAATTGAACTGCGCCTCCATCCCTTCGCCGCTCCTGGAAGCCGAATTATTCGGCTTTGAGCGCGGCGCCTTCACCGGCGCCAAGGAGCGCAAGCTGGGGTTGGTGGAAACCGCCCATGGCGGTACTTTATTTCTGGATGAGATCGGCGAAATGGAACCGGCGCTCCAGGCCAAGCTGCTTAAATTACTGGAGGATCGCCGCTTGCGCCGGTTGGGGGGGCTGCGCGATCAAATGGTTGATATCCGGGTGATCGCCGCCACCCACCAACGGCTGGAAGAACGGGTCCGGCAAGGGGTGTTTCGCTCCGATCTATTCTTTCGCCTGCGCATCCTGCATGTCGAATTGCCGCCCTTGCGCGAGCGGGGCGAAGACGTGATGCGCCTGACGCAGGCGTTTCTAGCCAATTTGGGCCGCCGCTATGGCCAAACCGGATTGCGAATGACACCCGCCGCCGAGCAAGCATTGCGGCGGTATACTTGGCCGGGCAACGTGCGTGAGCTGCGTAACAGCATCGAACATGCAGTGCTGCTTGCAGATGAAGGGATCATCGATGTAGCGCATCTGGCGCTCTGCCCGGCGTTGCAGGCGCTGCCGCCCCGCGACGATGTCTTCCCGCCCTCTGCGGATTTTCCTGAGGACGGTATCGATCTGGAGAAACTGGAGCAACGGCTGATCGTGCAGGCGCTGCGTAAGACCCGCTGGAACGTCACCCGTGCGGCTAAGCTGTTGGGCCTATCGCGAGACACGCTGCGTTACCGGATGGAGAAATACCGGCTTTCGGCTGGGGAAACCTGATTCCCGCATGGCGCAACGCGCTGCATGCAGATACCCTGGTGTTATCCCCCGCCTTGGGGGGATTCCCCCAGGTCGCTGGGGCATATCCCCCCTATCGATGAATTTGCTATTCCCGGTGACCGGGATTATCAAAATATTTCTGATATAAAACAATTAATTATCTTGCTTATCTATCCTTGGCACACCTCGTGCTTTCACTCCGCATATCGTATGAGACCCACTCTAGCGACTCTACGGAGACTCCACCTATGAACAACACATTCATCTTGGCAGCCGCATGCTGCGCATTGTTAGGAACGACGGGCGGCGTGCTCGCAGACGGCCATCGAGGAGGCCATGGACGAGATGATCCGCCGGGGCTGGACGATAACCCTGGCCGGGGCAATGGGCCAAAGCCGGCGTTGACCAAGACCGTCCTTGAATTCCAGACCATGGCCGGTGTCAATGGAGCTTTCCTCGGTGGTGCTAATCCCGTTCGCGGCATCAGCGGCGGCGGGCTGCCCTGGGTGCTAGGCGCCGCCAAAGGGGAGCTGAAGGACAATGGCAAACTGGAGGTCGAGATACAGGGACTCGTTATCCCGGGCACCAGCAACTGTGGCACAGACTGCAATCCGGCACCCTTCTTTCAAGCCGTTGTGAGTTGCCTTACGGTCGATGCCACAGGCCAAATAGTGATTGATAACCTTAAAACTGAGAATGGCGCAGAGGTCATGATCGGTGATCCCAAGGCCGGAAATGCTAAGATTGAAGCCATGCTCGACCTGTCCGGGCCGTGCATCGCTCCCATCGTGCTGATCACCAGCCCTACCGGCGTGTGGTTCGCGGTGACTGGCGTTGGCGTCGTGCCGTAAGTACCGGCTGAGCAACTATCCCCTCCCCTAGGGTGCTGTGCAGGATTGGCTTGTACGGCACTCCTCAGCTTATTGGCCGTGAGGCCGTCTCACTCCCGTAATCGAGCATTTCCGCCGTGCTGTACTCTGGGTGCAGCTAACCTTGCTGCTACATCGTAAAACGACGCCAGGCAGGATCGCTTTGCGGATTGCCCTATAGCCTAGCGCAGGGATGCGCCGGTCATGTCATGCCGTGATGGTGTTTGCTGGTAAGCGTCCGAGAAACCACATCCTAGGCAAGCAAGCGAGCGTATTGAATACTGA
>ERZ761602.1061-NODE-1061-length-52896-cov-78.955905_pt1 | contig 52896 bp, 52 predicted proteins | sample MGYA00512165_ERZ761602 | MGnify/ENA primary metagenome ERZ761602 (study PRJEB28899, sample SAMN02445085) | bioreactor sludge metagenome | biome: EBPR sludge; isolation source: Thorneside wastewater treatment plant | place: Australia: Brisbane, Thorneside...
AGACCAATGATTCGCCGTCATTCCGACCGGAGCGAAGCGGAGTGGAGGAATCGTCATGCTTCGATGCGTGTTGTATCAGGACGATCCCTCGGCAGGCTCGGGATGACGAGCGGCTGCGCACTCCCTTATGGCCGTCATTCCGACCGGAGCGAAGAGGAGTGGAGGAATCGTCGTGCTGCGATGTGGGAAGGAGCAGGACGATCCCTCGGCAAGGTCGGGATGAGGGTGCCGCGGCGAAAAAGCGCGGGCGGGCCCGCGCACTCCAAAGCAACGAGACGCCGGCGCTCAACCTCTCCCCGCCCCTCTCCTCCGCCTGACGTCTCTCGGCGAGCCGGGATCGGGGAGGCGCGGGAGAGGGGGGAGTCGCTCCTGGGCGACCTACTCGGGCGTGACGACGAACTACGCGTACGACTTACGAATCCCGTCAGTCCGACCGGAGCGTAGCGCATTGGAGGAATCGTCGTGCTTCGATGCGGGAAGAAGCAGGACGATCCCTCGGCAGGCTCGGGATGACGGGTGCCACGCCGAAGAGGCGCGGGCAGGCCCGCGCACTCCATATCCGGCTGCCCCTCTGGAGGGCGCAGGTGAACGATCCGGGATCTTGCACTCGGGAAGGGTTCATACTTCGGCGGTGACCCGAGCCCCGACGCCGAAGGTGAGCCTGCCGATGCTCACGACGGTCGTCTGTTGGGGGTTCAACTTCGTCGCGCTGAAGTTCCTTTTCGCCGAGGGCCTCACTCCCGCGGCGACTTCGTTGGTTCGGTTCCTTCTCATGTGGGGGGTGCTGGTGGCCATCTGCCAGTTTCGCCGCGAGCCCCTGACCTATCCCGAAGGCTCGACCATCGCCTTGTGGATTCTCGGGTTTCTCTCGATGGGTGTTTATATGATCCTCTTCCTCGAAGGGATGGCCCGGACCACCGCCGCGGAGGGAGCGATCATCCTGGCGACGTCGCCGGTTCTCACCGCACTCCTCGCGGTCGCGATGAAACACGAGCGCTTCAGTTGGGGCGCTCTGCTTGGCGCGATAGTGGCTTTCGTGGGGGTCTTCCTGGTGGTCTTTGCAGGCGCGCAAAGCAGTCACGGCACGCTACTGGGCAACGGCCTCGTCCTGCTGTCCTCCCTCGTCTGGGCCTTTTGCGCCGTGCAGACTCGAATTTTCCTGACCGATATGTCGCCCCTAAGGGCCCTGACTCTCTCGATGCCCGGTGCGATCCCGGTCCTGCTCGTCTACGGCCTTGCCGCCACTTTCGCTGTTCCATGGTCACAGATCACCTGGGTGGGGTGGGTCATGCTCGCCCACATCACCCTCCTCGCCGGCGTGGTCGGGTTCTTGGGCTTCTTCGTGGGCGTGCGCCAAGTCGGGAGCAGTGGCGCGATGCTCTATCAGTTTCTGGTTCCGCCGATCGCGGCGTTCTTTGCTTGGCTTCTGCTCAAACAGGAACTCCTCCCTCTGCAAGGCGTGGGACTTGCCGTGGTTCTGGGGGGCGTGTGGTGGAGCACGCGCTCGCGGCTGGCGGCGACGAAACCCGCCGAGCGGTCTTAGGGCTCATCGAAGCCGGCGAAAGGCCGATCGCGGAAGAAAGGTCGCGGCCCAGCGAAGAGCACTCTTGACGCGGCCCGGCTGCTCCCTCAAGGAAGCCGAAAACGCGGCCCGAGCACCCTTGGGGTCCCCGTTGAGCTTCCGAACGGTGCCTAGACATGCCCAGTTGTGTGCCTTCGCCCGGGAGAGCCGAGCCGGATCGTGTGCGGTCGCCGCGGACAATCTCGGAACGAGCCATTCACGAAGCCGCTGATCGTCGCGCCAGATTCGCTCGAGTTTGTGGCTCGCGTTTTCGCCATGAACCCGGTAGAGGGTCAGGGGCTCGGCAACATAGCCGATCTCCCAACGCTCGGCAATGCGGAGCCACATCTGCCAGTCGCCGGAGCCGAAGTAGGAATCGTCGAAGCCGCCGAGTTCCTCGAAACACTCCCGTCGAACCAATGCCGCGCTGGCGATAATCTTGTTTTGATACACGAGGTCCAGAAACACGTCGCCGGTTTCCGTGCGAGGAAACTCGAAGCCCAGCGGACTGCCCTCTATGCGATTGCCCGGGCCGTCGATGAAGTAGCCATCCGTGTGGACCAAGCCGACCCGTGGGAAGCGGTCGAGAAGCGCGATTTGGCGTTCGAGTTTGGTGGGCAGCCACACGTCGTCGTCGTTCAGGATCGCGATAAGCTCTCCCGTCGCGAGTTCGAGGCCTCGATTCAGCGTTCCGTACGTGCCGAGGTTGGCCTCGTTGAAGACGATCTTTGCCTCGCCCTCGCGGTCGCTGAGCCACTCACGCGTGCCATCGGTCGATCCGTCGTCGAGGGCGATGACTTCGAAGTCACGATAGGTCTGGTCGGCGATGCTCTGCCAACAGGTCGGCAGATAGGCGAGATGGTTGTAGCAGGTGAGGAGGATCGAGACGCGAGGCATTTACTGGATGCGAACCTCGACCGACCAGTCCACGATGTCCAGGTCTGGGTCGGCTTGGTCTCCGCGGGGCTCGATGTCGTTGTCGCTGTTCTGGTACAGCGCCGATGTGCGCAAGGGAATAACGAGGTAATCGTTGATCTGCGAAGGAATGTTTCCGTTGCCAATCGCATCCCAGAACTTCACCGTGCCCGACTGGGGAATTCGGTCCATGGTGAGGAAGTTCACCTGGATCGATTCCAGTCGGGCCGCCACCTCGGGGTCAGGCTCGAGCTGACTGAGGTTGATCTCGAAGTAGATTTCCTTAGCCCCTGAGGTGACCTCTCGGTAGTTGATCGGCACGCCAACCTGCGTGTAGGTGTTGAGCTCGACATCCTGGAACTTGTAGATGGCGTACCTCGGGAACTGGAGAGGGTTCCACCAGACGAAGTGGGTACAGTTGCCGGCGACGAAGCCATTGCCCCATGGTGGCGCCAACACTGGGATAGGTCCCTGTTCGGTCGGATTCGAACTGAGACTGGGACGCAGGGCAACCATGTAGATGAAGGGCTGGCCCGCCGAACCCGGCTCCTCGCCGGTCCTGATCTTGCCATCGACGCGGAGCCTGAAGATCAGCAGTTTGCCGCCGGAGGTCCCGCCCGTGCTGGGGAACTTGGCGCATCCCGCCATCGCCAGAACCAGGCCGAAGAGCAGCATCCGCTTCATACGGCGGGCACCGCCTTGAAGAGGAGCCGGTGACACGACTCGCAATGCTCGAGTCGATCCTCGGCCACCGCCACCACCGTACGCCTCGGAAGCGTGGTTCCGCAGGAGCCGCAAGCCCCCGAATCGAGGACCTCGGCCATGCCAATGCCCCCGTACTTCTGCCGGATCGCATCGTATTGCCTGAGGAGGCCGGGATCGACGGCCTTGGCGAGGTCCGGTCTCTGCGCGGCGAGTTTCTTGTAAGAATCGGCCAACAGGGTCCTTTGTTCGACCACGCGATTTTGGTAGGCGTCCAATTCGGCCTGCTTATGACTGAGATGCTCAGAATGCTCCTTCTCGAGCGCTTGGGCTGCGGGAACGAGTTCCCACAGTTCGAGGATGCGTTCATCTAGGGCCTCGCGATGATGTTTCAGGGACTCGATCTCCCGCTGGAACGTCTCGACCTCGCGAGGGTTGACGACCTTGCCCCCGTACAATTGCTTGTCGATCTTCGCGATCTTCTCCTCGACGGACTTCTGCTCGAGTTCGGCGTCCTTCAACTCCCCCGCGAGCCGATCTGCCTCGGCCTTCGCTTCGGCATGGATCTGACGGAGGGCCTGGAGTTCAGCGATCAGCTCGCGGCCCGGATCCATGTGATCGTGACGGCGTTTAATGTCGACCATCGCCGCGTCGACCTTGTGGAGGTTAATCAGGGGGAAGAGGTCGGGCATGCTTCTCTATTATGCCGACGTTCGGGCGGCCTGGGCTATTCGCCGGTCGCGCGGCGCAGCCGGTCCCAGATCGGCTCCCACTCCGGGATCGCGGGTGGCGTCTGGACCACGATCTCGGCAAGGCCGAGGCTGTCCAGTTCGGCGAGACTGTGGTACAGCGCGGCGGCATAGGCCCCCGGGTCGCTCGGCATCGCGACCTGCCGGAAGTTGGCGCTCTGGCCGAAGGTCAAGCCCGCATCTCCCTCGGCAAGCGAGGCGGCCAATCGAACGGGAGTGAGCGGAGCGTAGTGCTTGGGATATTCCCCTGGGGCGACTATCGGCGCACCCTCCTTTCGGTCGAGAATCGGCACGCAAAGCACGTGCTCCAAGTCCTGCCGACTGATTCGACCCAGGCGAAGAAGCCGGGGTCCCTCCGAGTCGGCCAGATTGACGATCGTGGACTCGATTCCTACCCGGCAAGGCCCCCCGTCGAGGACAAGGAAGTCTCCGAGCATCGGATCGACGTCCTGCGCGCGGGTAGGCGAGAGACGCGAGGACCGGTTCGCGCTGGGTGCGGCAACCGGACCTGCCCCTTCGATCAGGGCCAAAGCGACCGAGTGGTCGGGTCGGCGTACCGCAACGGTCGGGAGACCCGCAGTTACGGCGTCGGGGATGCCTTCACGTTTGGGCACGACCAGAGTAAGCGGTCCCGGCCAGAAGGCATCCATGAGCGCCCTCGCGCGGGCATCGATGAGCGCGATCTCCTCTGCCATCGTCGGTGATGCGACATGGACGATCAGCGGGTTCTCGGCGGGTCGGCCCTTCGCGGCGAAGACCTTTGACACGGCCACTGCGTCGGTGGCCCGACAAGCCAAGCCGTAGACCGTCTCGGTGGGCATCACGACGACCCCGCTCGCCATGAGGGTCCGTACGGCGCGGGCGACGTTTTGAGGAGTCGGATCGAGGATCTCGAGTCCTACTTGTCGTCGCCTCCCATGAGGCCGGAGAGCGCGTCGCCGATTCCGCCCGGGAGCTTGTCGGCAAAGCCGGATTGGCCGATCCACTTCGGAATGTCAGCGGCGTGCTCCTGGACGAAGGCGACGACCTTGGCCGCAGTCTCCTTGTCGAGGCCTACCTTAGCAACGAGTTGGTCGATGAATTCCTGCATGAGACCAAACTACCCCGATTTCGTCGGCACAGTCTCGGCGAAGAGGGTTGGCAGGCCACCCGTATGCCAGAAGAGGATCCGGCCCGACAGCCCAGGCAACAGGTCGAGCAGTCCGGCGAAGGCCTTCGCCGTGTAAACGGGGTCGAGAAAGATCCCCTCTTGATCGAGGAGTAGCCGGGAGGCCCCATCTCCACCGTCGCTCAACACCCCGTAGCCCGGTCCCACATAGTCGAAGTGGAGGTCGAAACTGCTCCTATCGAGGCTCTTCCCTCGACCCAGGAGGTCGTTGAGGCCGGTGCAGAGGCGGACGAGGTCGTCCAGGTTTTCCGGCTCCGGATCGCAGGAGATGCCGATGACTCGCGTCGCAGTGCCCGCATAGGCGTAAGCGAGCCCGGAATGGGTGCTTCCGCTGCTGCTGGGGCAGACGACACAGTCGAACGCGCCCTGCTCTTGCACTTCCAGTCCCGCCCGGTAGAAGGCATAGGCGCCGAGCGGCGAGCTTCCCCCGACAGGAACCCGATAGACCCGCCGCCCCGTTGCCTCATACTCCTGCGCGAGCCGTTCCGCGTGGCCGAACAACTCGTCCCACGAGCCATCGGGGTGGATCCGGAGGTCCACGCCGACGAGCCGATCGATGAGCTCGTTGCCGCCGCGCCGGGGCAGCCTTCCGGACGGCCGGCCGAATTCCGGTTCATAGGGCAGGTCCATGACGGCTGCACCACAGGCAAGACCGAGCATCCGGCAAGCAACCCCGATCTGCCGGACGAAGTTCGATTGGCACGAACCGCAAGTTACGACGGCATCTGCCCCGCTTCGAAGTGCGTCCGCCAGCAGATACTCCAGCTTTCGTCCCTTGTTGCCCCCGAGCGCGAATCCGGTCAGGTCGTCGCGCTTGATCCAAAGGTCGACTCCGAGCGCTTCCGAGAGGCGTTCGAGGCGATGGACGGGGGTCGGGAGTATCGCGAGGGGAAGCCGTGGCGGCTCTACGGGCATCGAATCAATCTACCGACAATTTCACCGGTACCGCCATGGCAGAACTCTTGACAACGATCGCCGCCGAAGAGGCCCTCCGTCGCTTCCGTAGTGCCGAGGACTCGCTCGCCTCGGGCAACGATACGGCAGCCGAATCCCACTACCAAGCCGTGCTGGCCGACCCGGGACTGCGCCCCCTCGCGCTCGTGCGTCTCGGCGAGATCGCCAACCGGCAGGGCCGAGCGGAGGATTCGGCGGACTGCCATCGCCGCGCCTTCGAAGCCGAGCCCCGGCTGGCCGCCCGGATCACACCCGCCGACCACGGATGCCACGGATACGTTTATCAGCGACCCTTGGAGGTCGAGCTCACGCACTGTCCGCTGTGCATGCAGGAAGGCCGGCCATACCGGGCGTTCAATCTAGTCACCAACATCGACTTCATTCCCGGCTTCGACCCGGTGCGGCTCTGGATGCGATGTGAAGCGTGCGAGCACCTCTTCGCATCCGCTTATCCGGTGGACCTGGCCAACCTCCTCGCGGCGGGATGCCCGGAGCATCACCGCTACGTCAAAGCCGATCTACTCCCGTCGCTTGCGCCGATCGTCGGTGAACTTCGGAGAAAGTCGCCCGGTGACCGCTGGCTGGAAGTCGGAGTCGGAGCCGGCGAGCTCACCGCACTGGCTCTCGAGTTCGGCTTTGAAGTGGAGGGCCTAGACATCCGAACGGCCTATGCCGAATCGGTGGAAGAGCGGCTCGGTGTTTCGGTTCAAGCGGTGGACTTTCAAGACTTCGAGCCGGGGCGCACCTACGACACCCTCGTTATGGGCGACGTCCTGGAGCACATCGCTCTGCCCACGGAATCGATCGAAAAGGCCGCACGGCTGCTCACGGATGGGGGCATCCTCTGGGTATCGACTCCCAACTACCAGAGCGCGTTCTCCCGGCTCGTGCGTGACCTCGACCCGATGTGGCGAGTGTGTGAACACTTGAACTACTTCTCCTCCCGATCGCTGCGGACTCTCTTGGAGAGGAGCGGATTCGACGTGGAGGACTACCGAGTTTCGTCTCACTACTTCGGAAGCATGGAAGTTACTGCCCGAAAAGTGCGATAAGAGCGCGAGATCACGAAACCGTGGCGACCATAGAACCCGTCGAGGGTTGTCCAGTCGATTACGCAGCGCCCCTTGCCGAACCGCTGCGAACGTTCCCGTAAGATTTCCAGGGATCGAGCGAGCAGCGTATGGCCGAGCCCGCGCCCTCGGAGGTCGGCGGCGACTCCGATCGGCCCCAAGGCGCCCCAACCCTTGCCGAGGTCGGCGCGCCAGATCGCTCCCCCGATGGGCAGCCTATGAGTTGGGTCCTGAGTGACGGCGAAGCCCAGACACCGACCTCCCTCGAATAGGCCGATCACGAACCCGGGGTGCCCCTCCGCCTCGTGCTTGCGCCGCACATCCAGCCGCCAACGACCCGGGAATTCGGCGGCGAGGAATTCGCCGAGCGCGTCCACATCTTCGTTCTCGCAAGGCCGAATCGCGTAGCCTGATTGGGGTTCCCGAAGACCAGAGGGGCGGAGGTAGTCGTGAAGCGTGCGCTCGAGGTCGAACACTTCGCCGCGTTCTTCGAAGCCGAACCGTCGAAGCAAGGCGAGGACCTCAGTAGCCTCCCCAGGACAGCCAGGAAGGAAGTGCCCCAGGTCCTGGCCGAAGACGACCTCCTCCCGAGTCTGACGTCGAGCCACCTCGAACGCATGCTCGATCAGTTGCGAGCCGTATTCTTCGTTCGAGAAGGCGAGGACAGTGATGTGCAGCCGCGTCTTTTCCGCCCCGAGGTAGCCCTCTTTGAAGGCAATGAAGCCTTCGAGTCGTCGCTTGGACCGAATCCCGAGCGTTTCCTCGTGGAGCATGGACTCATGCCCCAGGTTGATCCGAGCGATCTCCTCATCGATGCGGAATCGCCGTCCGTAGGTCCAGTTCCAAAGATCGACGATCTCGCTGAACTCGATCTCCGAAAGGGGCCGGTTTTCTTCAGACATGCTCGACCTGCCGCTCGAGTTCCTCGATGCGGACCTCGGCATGTTCTTCGACCAGCCGCACGGCTCGGTCCAGTACATCGGAGGCGAGCCCGGCATGACCGGAGACGGTCGCGAGACCGACCGTGGCGACGTTGTGGAGGTCCTGGTCGTCCACTTCTGCGACGGCAAGGGGGAGCCGCGCCCGAAGACTGTCGATCAGGCTGCGCAGGGTTCGGCGCTTGTCCTTCAGAGAGAAGCTGCCTTCAATCCGCAGCCCGATCCGTACCCAGCCGACGACCATCTCAGCCCAGTCGCTCGTCGATTCGGCGCGCAAGTTCGAAATCGTAGGCCGTCAGGCCTCCGCCGGCGTCATGAGTCGTGAGGGTCACCCGGACCTTCTGATAGCCGATCGTGAGGTCGGGATGGTGGTTCAGGGCATCGGCCAGGTACCCCACCGCACTCGCAAAGACCACTCCCGACGCGTAGGTGGGGAACGTATAGAGCCGAGTCAAGGCCCCATGTTCGACCGTCCACCCGGGCAGACGGACAAGTCGATCGGCAATCTCCGTATCGGAGAGTCGGTCGTAGCTCAGTTCGGCCATTTCGAAAGTTTGCCACACCGCGGCCCGTGACGCACATCACATGGAGATCGGACCGCCGTCACAGCAGGATTGCATGGCGCGGCGGAGCATAGGGTCATGTCCACCCACGCGGAATCCACGAGCCGAAACTGCTGCCCCCTCCAATGGAACCACGATCTCGACGCCCTGATCGAGCGCTTCGGTCGGGAGTCCGATGACCGCAAAGCCAACGCCCTCCTCGACGACATCTTCCGACGCTTTGGCGTAGACGCGATTCGACGATCGGTCGAACGAGGGTCCGGGCGTTCTCGGTCGAACCTCGACGATGCCGAGGATCTGATCGGTGAAGTGTCGTTCAGTCTGGTCGAGCGCCTGCGGCGGTGGCGAGACAACCAGTGCGCGAAGGTCGACTGTTTCCGGGCCTATGCGGAATCGGTCACCCGAAACGCGATCCACAGCCGCAGCCAGCGCGAGCAGCCCCTCCGGACGAAGCTGATCGCCAACCTTCGCTATGCGGTGTCGAGCAGCCCCCGCCTTCATTCTTGGCGGAACGATGCCGGTGTGACTCTTATCGGCCTGGTCGATGCGCCTTCCGCTCAGGCAGACGCAGCCCTCCTTGCCCGGCTTCTCGAGGACCCGAAGAATCTGCCAGTGCTGCTCCGACTGGACGATGCTCTCACTGCATTCGACCTGCGCAACATCGTTACGCGTCTTATCGAAGCGATCGGAGGTCCCGCGCCATTCTATTCGGTGGTCAACGTGATCGCCGGCGCCCGAGAAATGGCCGACGGTCGGGCCATCGCCGAGTCGCAGTTCGATGCGGGACCGTTCTACGATCGTATCGTCGACACCGCTCCCGACGCCGAGCGCACGGCGATTGCCCAACAGGAACTAAGGGCGCTGTGGAACTCGATCCAGGACCTGCCGGCACTCCAGCGAGCCGCGCTGCTCCTTAATCTGCGCGACCCCCTGGGGCGAGGTGTTATCGCGCTGCTCCTCGAGACCGCGATTGCGACCCGAAGCCAGATCGCTCAAGCGGTAGGGATGCCCCTCGATGAACTCCTCACTCGATGGGACGATCTGCCGATGGACGACCGATCGATCGCCGATCGCTACGGCGTAACGCCGGTCCAAGTGGTTTCGCTCCGGCGAAACGCCCGAACTCGACTCCTTCGCGGTCCGGTTCAGACGATCGTTCTCAGGCCTTCGAGGAGGCGGGCGGCCGCGTGAAGCGTCTCCATTCGCTTGCAAAAGCAGAAGCGGACACGGTGGCGGCCGCTCTCCGGTTCGACGTAGAAGCTGCTTCCGGGCACCGTGGCTACCCCGACTTCCTCGATCAGCCACCGAGCGAACGCCACATCGTCCGCCTCCGATAGGCGGCTGAAGTCCGCGAGGATGTAGTAGGCCCCCTCGGGATCGGCAAACTCGAAGCCGCTCTCACGGAGCATCGGGCAAGTGAAGTCGCGGCGTTCGCGATAGAACTCGGCAAGGTCGGCATAATACTCCGGCGCGAACCGGAGGGCGACGGCGGCCCCTTCCTGCAGAGGGGCCGCGGCCCCCACGGTGAGAAAGTCGTGGACCTTGCGGATTGCCGATGTCGCCTCTGGCGGCGCGATCAGCCAGCCGATCCGCCATCCGGTGGCGCTGTAGGTCTTGCTTAGTCCGGAAATGGTCACCGTCCGTTCCCGCATCCCGGGGAGAGTCGCCATCGAATGATGCTGTCCCTCATAAACGATGTGTTCGTAGATTTCGTCCGTTATCGCGACGACGTCCCACTTGGCGCACAACTCTGCGATCTGGCTCATTTCGCCGAGGTCGAACACGCGACCGGTCGGGTTGTTCGGCGTGTTGATCACAATGGCCCTCGTGCGCTCGTTGAAGGCTGAGCGGAGCTCACGCTCGTCCCACCGCCAGTCGGGAGCATGGAGCCGAACGAAGCGTGGCTTCGCACCCGACAGGATGGCGTCCGGGCCATAGTTCTCGTAGTACGGCTCGAAGACGATCACCTCGTCACCCGGGTCGACGAGCGCGAGCAGGGCGGCAATCATCGCCTCGGTCGCCCCGCAGGCGACGGTGAGCTCTCGCTCGGGATCGGGACGGTAGCCGTAGTCGCGTTCCGTCTTGTCGGCGATCGCCTCTCTGAGACTCTTGGCGCCCCAAGTGATCGCGTATTGGTTCACTTCGTTGCGAATCGCGCGGCAGGCGGCTTCCTTCATGGCTTCCGGGGCCGGGAAGTCGGGAAAGCCTTGGGCGAGATTCGCGCCGGGGCGATCACCGCGGGCATTGAAGATGCGGGTCATCTCGCGGATGACCGACTCCGTGAACCGCTGGGCCTTCTGCGAGGTTCGCATATTAGGCGAGGAGGTCGTCCACTACGAACCCGTGGACGTCGGTCAGGCGAAAGTCGCGGCCCGAATAGCGGTAGGTCAGCTTCGTGTGATCGACCCCCATCAGCCGCATGATCGTGGCGTTTAGGTCGTGGATATGCACTGCACCCGGGGTAAACGTGTCTGGCGTTGGGTTCAGGATCTTGCCATCGACGTCGACGATGTTGTAGCTGTAGTCGTCGGTTTGGCCGTACACCAATCCCGGCTTCACTCCGCCGCCCGCTAACCACATGGTGAAACACCGCGGATGGTGGTCCCGTCCGTAGTTTTCCTTGCTCAGAGGTCCTTGGCAATAAACGGTGCGACCGAACTCGCCGCCCCAGATCACGAGGGTTTCGTCGAGCAGTCCCTTGCGTTCGAGATCGAGGATCAAGCCTGCGCAGGCCTGGTCGATGTCCTTGCACTGGAGAGGAAGATCGCCCCCGAGATTGCCATGCTGATCCCAGCCGCGATGGAAAATCTGGATGAACCGGACGTTGCGCTCAGCCATCCGTCTTGCGAGGAGACAGTTAGCGGCGAATGTGCCCGGCTTTCGAGCGTCTTCGCCATAAAGTTGGAAGACCTCTTCGGGTTCCTTCGAGATGTCCATGAGGTCGGGGACGCTGGTCTGGAGCCGATAGGCCATCTCGTATTGGGCGATTCGCGCGGCGATCTCGGGGTCACCGAACTGGTCCAATTGCAGCTGGTTCAGCTTCGCAAGGCCGTCGAGCATTCGGCGGCGAGTCACACCGTCGACACCCTCGGGATTGCGAAGGTACAGCACGGGATCGCCTGCGCTCCTCAGCGCGACTCCTTGGTGCTCGCTGGGAAGGAAACCCGCGCCCCAAAGGCGAGTGAAAACGGCTTGAGCGTCCGCTTTAGAGCTCCAGGTGGAGTGCAGCACGATATAGGTCGGCAGGTCCTCGTTCAGCGAGCCCAAACCATAGGAAATCCACGAGCCGATGCTCGGACGCCCGGGAAGTTCGCTGCCCGTTTGAATGTAGGTCACCGCAGGGTCGTGGTTGATTGCCTCGGTGAACATCGAGCGGATCACGCAGAGCCGGTTCACGACCTTCGCGGTATGGGGCAGAAGCTCGCTGACCCAGATTCCGTCGCCCCCGTTGTCGTATCGCTGAAAGGCATACTTTGAGGGAGCGACCGGAAACCGCTGCTGGCCGCTCGTCATCGTGGTGATGCGCTGGCCGCGCCGAATCTCGCCGGGGAGGTCCTGATCGAAGCGTTCGGCGAGCTTGGGCTTGTGATCCCAGAGGTCGATCTGGCTCGGACCTCCGTTCATCGTGAGGTAGATGACCCGCTTGGCTTTCGGGGCCAGGTTGGGAAGCCCTGGGAGCCCGCCTTTCGCCTGTTGGAGGCGCATCGATGGCTCCGCCCGGAGCAGCGATGCCAAGGCCAAGGTTCCGGCCCCGAGGGCAGCGCGCCCGAACAACTGGCGTCGGGTCAGGGTCAGTTCGTGCTCGCGTCTCGGGTCCATGGGTTCATCTAGTTTACGACAAGTTGACGGCGGCGGGGATATACTCCGCGCGTGACCGACGTCCCCATGTGGGCCTACCTGGCTCTGGGCCTGTTCATGTTCACCACCGGCGCGGTGGGCGTGATCGTGCGTAGAAACCCCGTCGTCGTATTCATGTGTATCGAATTGATGCTCAACGCGGTGAATTTAACCTTCCTCACGTTCGCCCGGTATCTGCCATCTCCCATCGTCGGCGCGATCAATCAAAGTGAGGCCGCCCAGGCCGGTCAGATGATGGTGATCTTCGTGATGGCGGTCGCCGCCGCCGAGGTCGCGGTCGGGCTCGGGATCATCATGGCGATCTTCCGACTCCGCAACGACGTCGATCTCGACGAGATGAGCGCGCTCCGCCAATAGGCGATGTTTAGTCCTTGTTCAGCCTCCCTTAAGGCTCCGTTGATCGGCGGCCACTAGACTTCTCGCCGTGGGTCACACCCCGCCGCAAGGCGAATCTGTTCGTTCGTGACCTGAAGGAGAAGAGTCTATGCATGCAATCACCCGTTTCGGCTTCGTCTCGTTCGCCTTGGTCTCTGCCGCCCTCGCCCGGGCGGAGTTGATTTACGGCGTGACCGTCAACAACCGCCTCGTCAGTTTCGACAGCGCGACTCCCGGTTCACTGCTGAGTGACAACCCCATCGTAGGTCTGGGCGCCGGGGAGATCGCCCTCGGCATCGACACCCGGCCGGCGACTGGCGGACTCTATCTACTCGGGAGTGGCAATCGCCTGTACACCGTGACGTCGGGCGGTGTCGCTATGCCAGTCGGCGCGGGATTCGCGCCCGGAGTGACCGGAGTGGATTATGGGTTCGACTTCAATCCGACTGTGGATCGGATTCGCGTCACCAACGATGCCGACGAGAACCGGCGGCTCCACCCGATCACCGGGGTAAGCGTCGCCGTCGATGGGAACTTGAACTACGTCGCGGGCGACCCGAACTTCGGCCGCAACCCGAACATCGTCGGCTCGGCCTATACGAACAACTTCGCCGGCGCGACGACGACCACTCTCTACAACATCGACTCGGACTTAGACATCCTCGTCACTCAGATTCCGCCGAACGCAGGCGGGCTCAACACGGTCGGCATGCTCGGGATCGACACGACCGGCCTCGTCGGATTCGACATCTCGGGGCTCTCGGGCACGGCGTTCGCCTCCTTGACCTCCCCGGGTACCCATGTGGTCTCATCCAATCTGTTCCGAATCAGCCTCGGCACAGGGGGAGCTTCGTTCGTCGGCACGATCGGGAACGGCCTGGACTGCGCGCCCCTTCGAGGGCTGACCGTCGTCCCCGAGCCCGGGACCATTGCACTCTTCGCGTTGGGCCTCGGGACCCTCGCCGCTCGCCGGCGGAAACGGGCCTAAACCACTCATCTCGCCGGGCTCTTTTTTCACGGGCCCGGCACTTTTTCATGTACAGGGTCCTGTGCGTCGCTATAATGGGCGTGGAGGACCTAGCACCATGCGTTCCTTACAGCGGGCGTTTACGCTCATCGAGCTTCTCGTCGTGATCGCGATCATTACGATCTTGGCCGCGATCCTCTTCCCCGTGTTTGCACAGGCGAAGGTGAGCGCGCAGCAGACAGTGTGCATCAGCAACATGAAGCAGTTCGGGTTCGCTTCGATGCTGTATCTGCCAGACAACGACGAATCCTGGTACCCGAGCGTCGTGTACTCACCGTTGCCCGGCTTTGCGAACCAGCAGATCTGGATCGGCTACGACAACAATAACTGGGGAATCGACGGCGGATTCTGGGGTCATGTCTATGAACCGGCGACTCGACCGATCCGTCCCGGTGCGCTCGACCCTTACATCAAGAACAACGACATCAAACGCTGCCCCAGCATGCCAAAACGCTGGCAGAGCGCTCTGGCCCTCAACTGGTTCAATCCGGGCTACTACTCGCCTTATTACGCTCGCAACCCTAACGCACAGGGGAACGAATTCTCGCCGGCGGCCAAGACTTTCGCGATCGCGCCCGACGGAACCTACACGTGCACCGGAGCGAACAACAGCGAGGTCGAGGAGTCATCCCGCACTTTGCTGGCTTGGGAACACCTGGCTCGCGTTCCGATGTGCAACTTCCTTCAGGTCTACGACTGGCTCGACCGGCCACCGAACGATGCCGCTTTGCGGAACCACTTCCACTTTCTCCATCGGGATGCGGCTTCCGCGCTGTGGGCCGACGGACATGCCAAGCGAATGAACTACCCCGCCCTGAAGCGGCCGATGTTTTCCTCGCGCAAGGATATCTTTCCGCCGTTATAGACGTCGGTGCGACGCGTAGAATCAAAGCGATGAAGATCGGGTTGCTCGCGTTGTTGTTTCCGTTCGCGCTCGCCTGGCCGACCGAGGGCGATACGTTGAAACTCGAACCGACTTACAAGGTCGGCTCGACCGTTCGTCACAGCGTCAAACTCTCGCTCGTCGTTAGCGGCACCGATGCCGAGGTGACGTCCGTCGTGCGCAAGACCGTGAAGGGCGTCGCCGAACAGTCCATCACTTTCGACGGGGCATTCGAAAAGTTGAAGGTTATGCTCGGCGAGACGGAGTTCCCGGTCGAGGCCGAACCAGTCTCCCTCGAGATTCGCCCATCGGGCGAACTCGTCTCGATCACCGGCGGTGTGATCCAGATCGACATGGCGCGGCTTTACCTGGCGCACACCCCGGTCCTCCCCAAATTGGAAGTACCCGTCGGGGAAAAGTGGTCGGTCGAGATTCCTGCGAGCCAGAAGGCGGGCATTCCCGCGACGACGTTCGAAGGAACCTACGTCGGGGCCGAGAAGATCGGCGAAAAGGAAGCCTTCAAGATCACCGCGAATGTCCAAGAGAAGGGCGGCGAGGGCTTCTCGTCGAAGGCGACATTCTGGCTCGACAAGGACGGCACCGTGCTAAAGTTCGAGGCCGATATGCGAGGGCTGCCGATCCCTCAGCTAGGGTCGAACGTCGACGCCAAGATGACGGGTTCCTTGGTGTCGTAGGCCGGAAGGTGGTTTCGCCGCCCGGCAATTCGGAATGGTAGGGCTAAAATACGGCCCAGCGATGGCCGACGTCCACCAACCGAATTCCCTGGGAGCACTGCTCTTCCAGTCGTGCAATCGCTGGGCCGACCGGCCGGCGGTGATGGTTCACGAACAGGGAGGGTGGCGGACCTTCACGTATCGCGAACACCTCGCAAAGGTCCGCGACTTCGCGGCGGGACTTCGAGCGATCGGCCTGACAAAGGGGGACCGCCTCGTGCTCCTCGGCGAGAACTGCTATGAATGGGCGCTGGCAGACTGGGCTGCTCAAACGCTGGGGATCGTGACCGTGCCCATCTACCCCACCCTGCCCACCGATCAAGCTCAATACATCGCTGCCGACTGCGGCGCCGCGGTTGCGGCAATCGGATCGACCGAACTCGCCCAGCGGCTGGAAGGAATGGAGGGACTCCGCCTCTTCGGCTTGAAGAGTATCGAGGGCTATCCGGATCTGGCCAGCGATGGTGCGAACCTGAACGAATCCGACTGGAACGCCCAGGTCGCGGCCATTGACCGGGAGGACCTCGCCACCATCATTTATACGAGCGGCACCACCGGCCCTCCCAAAGGAGCGATGCTCCCCCACCGCGCCTTTACCTCGCTTTGCGCCAACATCCGATCGACCCTTCCGGTCGACGAGAACGATGTCTTCCTCAGTTTCCTGCCGCTCAGCCACGTCTACGAGCGCTTTGCTGGGCACGTGCTGCCGGTTTCGGTAGGGGCGGCCATCGCCCACGCGCGCTCGATCGCCACTCTAGCGGGGGACATGGATACGGTGCGCCCGACGATCATGCTCTGCGTCCCCCGCTTCCTCGAGGCGATCCGCGGTAGGGTCCTGGATTCGATGGCCAAACAGCCGCCGCTCCGGAAAAAACTGTTCGAGTGGGCGCTGGCACAGGGAATCCGCCGGAGCCGAGGTCAGATCGCTCCGCTGGCGGGGATTCTGGATTCCCTGGTCGGCAAGAAGATCAGGGCCCGCATGGGTGGCCGGATCAAGTTCTTCGTCAGCGGCGGCGCGGCCTTGCCCCGCCATGTCGCCGACTTCTACCTAGCCTTCCGGATCGACATTCTCCAGGGTTACGGCCTGACCGAGACCTGCGCCGCCAGTTCGCTCAATCACCCGGATCGGAACGACCCCGACACCGTCGGCGAACCGATCGAAGGCGTGCGCATCGAGATCGCTCCGGACGGCGAGATTCTGATCGGCGGCGACTGCCTTATGCTGGGATACTACCGCCTTCCGGACGCGACGGCGGCGGCAATCGACGAGCAGGGCTGGTTCCATACGGGCGACATCGGCGAATGGGTCGGAGGCAAACTCAAGATAACGGATCGCAAGAAGGACCTGATCGTGCTCGCCAACGGCAAGAACGTGGCGCCTCAGAACATCGAAAACCATCTCCGCGAAAGTGATGCGATCGCAGAAGCCGTCCTCTTCGGCGACGGTATGGAATACGTCTGCGCCCTCATCGTCCCCGACTTCGAGCGGTTGAGGCGTCAGTTCCCCGATGCGGCCCAAACCTGGCCGACCGATGCCGATGCCGCGAAGGCGCCCGAAGTCGAGCAGAGGATCAAGGCGGAAGTCGATCGCATCAACAAGACCCTCGCCGACTTCGAGCGGGTCAAGAAGCACCGGCTCCTCGATCGGGGCTTTTCGATCGAGTCTGGTGAGCTGACTCCTTCCATGAAGGTCAAGCGCAAGGTGGTCCGCGAGAAGTACGCCGATCTCATCGAGAGCATGCGCCGATGATCGAAGTTCGCACCTGGCCCGTTCGCCTCACCAAACGCCGACCCTTGACCATCAGCCGAGGTACCACCGCCGCGAGTACGAACCTGATGGTGTCGGCCTCTTACGCCGGAGTTACCGGCTATGGCGAATGCGCGCCGGGCACCGGACATGGAGACGACTTCGCCGCCCAAGCCCAGACGGCGATCGATCGTTTCTGGGGCTCGTCGCTCCTCGCCGAGCACGCTCCCGATCGTACGCTGATCGAGCGAGTATGGGTGGAGTCCGAGTCGCTTCCCGTGCCGGCGCTGGCCGGGCTCGATACTGCTCTATGGGATCTCATAGCGCGCCTTGCCGACTTGCCGCTGCATCAGGTGCTGGGTCTGTCGTCCACCCAAGTACCGTCGAGCGTCACGATCGGCATCAATCCTCCGAGCGTCGCCGCTGAGCGTGCCCGTGAGATCATCCGCGAGACCGGGGCGAAGGCGCTCAAGCTCAAGCTCGGCTCGCCGGATGGCCTCGAGCACGATCGCGCAAGCTACCTCGCCGTGCAATCGGTGGCGGCCGAGCATGGAGTCGTCCTCAGGGTGGATGCCAACGGTGGCTGGAGCGTCGAGGCCGCGAAAGCAATGCTCGTCTGGCTCGCGGAACGCGGATGCCAGTACGTCGAGCAGCCCTTGATGCGCGGCGTCGAGGCCGACTTACCCACGATCTACGAGGATCGGCCCTTGCCGATTTTCCTCGATGAATCGGTGCACTTTGCGATCGACGTGCCGATGGTGGCCGATCGATGCGACGGCGTCAACGTCAAGCTGATGAAGTGCGGCGGCATAACGGAAGCGCTGCGCATCGTCGCATCGGCACGCGAACATCGGCTTCAGACGATGATCGGCTGCATGAGCGAGTCCTCCGTCGCGGTCGCGGCAGGAGCGTCGATCGGCTCGCTGTTCGATTACATCGACTTAGATTCGAATCTCAACCTGCTCGACGAGCCGGTCGAACGCGCCATCCAATGGAGGGATGGCGGTTGGGATATCGAAGTCCCGCATGTGGGAATCGGCGCGTGGCCGATCAGTTGATATCCCAGCCGTAGTTGGCCAGGTCGTAAATCTCGCCGCCCCAGTTCACCCGAACGTCGCAGCCCCGGATGAGGTTGCCGAGAGCCAGGGCTTTGGCGCTCCCGTCCGCCATACCCACGTTGAATCGGCCCCGATGCCACGGGAAGGCGCCACCATACTGCCGCATTCGGCCTCCCGAGCCGGGGATCCATCCGGTGTTGACTTTGTAGATCTGGGTATCGCTGAGGGCGGGAATCAAGAAGGTGTCGTAGCGCCCCGTGTCCTGCGAAGAGTATCGGCAAGGCGGAAGGACGAGATAGCTCCCACCTCCCTTAGGCCGCCCGTCGGGCTCCATGCTCCAAACCGAGTCGACGTAGACGAAGGCTCGGCTCGGCTCACCGACGGCCGATGTGCTCCGCGGAAGAGGCTGCCAATCGGCCGATCCGATCCGTACCAACGGGGAATGGTAGAGGTAGTTGTAGCCTAGGTTCGACCGCTGGGAGGCTCGGTAGTAGCGAGAATAGGTGTCGCCCTGGACGAGGTCGGCGTCGAAGTGGGCTTGTTCGTTCGGACGCTCGGAATAATCGCCAGGGCATCGGAAAGTCCCGAAGGCCCGGACGTAAGGGAGCAGAAGCTGCACCCAAGTTCGGTCCGTGGTAGAAGTGCCGGTTTCTTGAACCTTGTAGCTGGCGGGGACCGTCCGTTCATCGTAGTCGGTCACGTACAGCGTGCTCGCTAGGTTCACCTGACGCATATTGCTTATGCACGTCGTCTGGCGAGCACTATGCCGGGCCGCCACGAAGACAGGCGTCAGTATGCCCGCGAGGATCGCAATGATCCCGAGCACGACCAACAACTCGATCAAGGTAAAGGCTCGACGCCTCTGTTCTAGAGCCATTGACTCCAATGTCATTATAACCGACGTTCAGCGAGACCGAGCGTAAGATTCGAGAATCCCCGTTTTTTTGAAGTCCACTTGCTCGTACCATGCCTCTAGCGCGGCTTCGCACTGCAGGACCACCGGAACGCCGGCTTCGCGCCCCATCGACTGGATCGAGCGAACGAGGGCGGTCCCGAGTCCCGCTCCACGGAGCGCGCGCCGAACGCACAGGTTGTAGAGGCCCAGGCTCCCCGCAGATCGCGTGGTCATGACCGCGGCATCGATATCAGGGTCCCCGTATCGCCAGAGCCCGTGGCAAGAGGCCACAGTCGCATCGAGGATCACTCGTTTCATGTCGGGCTCCTGTCGCCAGAAGAATTGGTCGACCATGAACTCGGCCACCTCGAGGCGTTCGCGATCCGTCTCGCACAACCGCAGCGGCGGGCCTGCCTCACCATCGCGAAGGGTCCAACCCATTTGGATTAGCGAATGCTGGCATTTCCAGCCCCTGGAGGCTAACCATGCCGCCACCGGGTCGTCCTCACGATAGGGGACATGGAACGAGCGGAACGAAGGGCAGCCAACGGCCAATTCTTCGAGGCGCTCCCCTTCGCCAGGCTCGGCCAAGCGGGCTGCATCGAAGTCGAGCGCGAAGTTACAGAAGGAGAGATTGATCGGCGCGATACAGGAGACGAACGCTTCCCGACGCTCGACGACGGCAGCCGGAAGGGTCCGGGCAAGTTCGATGTAGGTCCAAACGACGTTCTGTCGACCTAAGTACGCGAGCGCGGGGTCGACTACAGCACAGCGCTCCAAAATGCCCCCACGGTAGTGCGCTTGGGCAGAACCGTGATCCCAAGCGCAAGCCCGCCCCCAATCTGGTAGCCGAGAAAACCCTGGATGCCCTTCGGCGTGAAGAGCACGGCGCCGAAGCCATCCGCGTTCCGGCTCCATCGCCAGAGATCGAGCCCCACCGCCACCTGCAGGCCGCTCGCCGGATTGACCTCGAACCCGATGCGAAGCGTCGGCGCGAGGAAGGTCTTGGGCGCCCGATACTCTCGGTTGTGCAGGGCCGCATCGAAGAAGCCCGCCATCGACCGGCTCAGCTGCCTCTCGACGAAGACTCCGCCATAGTGTCCCGTATCGAGCCAGAGGCGCTCCGGCTTTTTGCCTGGCTCGCCTTCCTCGCTCGGCTCAAGAGCGCGGATCAGCTTTTCCACATCGGCCGGAGGAATCACGGTGTCGTGTTTTGCACCCACGATAAAGGTCGGGCGGTCGCCGGGCCGGAGATAACTAAGAGGCTCGATCGACTTGAGGGACTCTCGCATCCTCTCCTCCGTGTAGCCTCGCCGGCGCAGGGCCTCGCGCTCGCCGACCACGCGCGAGCTGTTCCACAGGATGTGAGCCAGGTCTGCGCCACCGAGCATGAAGCAGCCGGCCTTGAGTCGAGGGTCGATTCCGAACGCCAGGGAGGCCACGATCGCACCGAGACTCGTGCCCGAGATGCCGATCCTGCTCGCGTCCAGTTCCTTCTCGCTCTGGATCCAGTCGATTGCCCGGCGAACGTCCCAGATGCTTTGGGTCATCGTCACGACGAGCTTCGCCGGATCGGGCTGGATCGCGAGTTCGCCAGAACGAAAGCCCTTCGGGGTGCGCGCCATGTGATAAGGAAGCGAGAGCACGATCCCTGCGACTCCTCGCCGGTTCAGGTGCTCCGCCATCGCCCTCTCGGGGCCCGTGTCGGTCGCACCCCAATAGTGCAGCAAGATCACGCAAGGAACCGCACCCAGCCGGTCCGAGGGCATATAGACTCGCAGGCCGACGGTGTCGTTCACCGGGTGCTCCGTGGTCATGGCGCTCGGAAACGACACGTCGTAGACATCGCTCGTCTCACCCGAAGAAACGAGACGCCATGGTTCGAAGTCGATCCGAGGAGGCGGCCTCTCGACGCCGGTATCGGGCACAGGTCGAGGTTCGTTCCCCTGAATGGGCGCGTCTTGGCTCGCTCGTGCGTTAATATCCTCGGGCGAGTCCGCAAGAGACAACTTGGCGACGCCCATCCCGAGGAGGACCACCATCATTAATCTGGCAATTGGGTGTGCGATCAGCCTGATCACCGTCCAGGGTTCGTACAGTTTAGACAACGATCTCGAGGTCGCGCTCGGAACCGCCTCGCTCTCGACGCGCACCGCCCGCTTCGATCCTGGCACGCTCCGCTTCTTCCAGCAGGGCGAGTTTCGAACCCCTTTCTTCGAAACTTGTTTCGAGAACCCCTGGCGCATGCCCTTTACCGTCGATATGTGGAGAAAGCAGTTCGCGGTGACGGGAGGTCGTCCCAGTGAATCTCTTGGCACGGCCGGCCGGATGCTCGGTCGTGGAAGCCGGCGCACGCTTCTGGGCAACCCCATTCAAGCGGCCGATACCGCCGCGCGCCAGCCTGGCTCGCTGCGAGCGGTCCTCGACAGCCTCCGAGGGCGTGGTGTGCTTCGGGGCGAGATACCGGACCTGAGCAAGGTGCCGGGCGAAGTTCAGTCTGCCGCCGCGCTCGTTCTGCAGGTCATGATCGACATGCTTCCTCACCGCCGTGCCGCGATCACCGGGGTCGCCGACCTGCCGCAGGCGTTTCAGCGCGTCATCGGCTCGGACCCGGCCAGCGACGACCCGGCGGCCGTCCAGCAGGAGCACGCGCTCTTTCAAGCCCTGGACATCAACTACTTGCTAGTAGCCGGCCACGATCTGACGCTGGCCGCCCAGTCCGCCCTGTCCCTGCTCGGTACGAATCTCGCCGAAACGTCCTACGACGTGACCATCCAAACGGACTGGGGAGCGATCGTCCTTACCGGAGGCTCCGACACCAAGCATCCCGATCGACCCACGCTCTTGGTCATCGACACCGGCGGCAACGATACCTACCTCAACGGGCCATCTAACCATTCGGTGAACAACTGGGCAAGCGTCGTCATCGACACGGCGGGGAACGACAAATACCTCAGCGACGCGGCGCTCGATGCGACGCCGATCGAGAAGTTCGAAGGACGCACCCGCAAGGGCCGCTTCGGACCCGGGAGCGCCTGCTTCGGCGTTACTGTGCTCCTCGACGCCGCCGGCGACGACCTGTATCGTAGCCACCGGCCTGGAATCGGGTCGGCCACCATCGGTTGTGCGGTCGTCTACGACCGCGAGGGCGACGACCGGTACGACGTCTACGCCGATTCGCTCGGGTACGGCAAATTCGGCCTTAGCCTTGTCGAGGACGGCGCGGGGAAGGACTCCTACGCCGGCTTCTCGCAAGTGCAGGGTTGCGGTCAAACCGGAGGCCTCGGCATGCTGATCGACCGAACCGGAAACGATACCTACGTCGCCAACGACACGCTCCTCGACTTCGTCAGTCCCCAGAGCAAGGATCACAACGCGAACATGTCGCAGGGTTGCGGCAACGGGCGGCGGGCCGACTATCTCGACGGCCACTCGCTGAGCGGGGGAATCGGGATTCTCTACGACGTCGAGGGCGACGATTCCTATACTTGTGGTGTCTTCGGCCAAGGCTGCGGCTACTGGGAAGGCGTCGGCATGCTTTGGGACACCGCCGGCAGCGACCGTTACAGCGGCCAATGGTACGTCCAGGGCGCCGCGGCCCACTTTGCGATCGGCTACCTCGAAGACGAAGCCGGCGACGACCGGTACTCGGCCCCGATGAACATGGCGATGGGAGCCGGGCACGACTTCAGCATCGGGATGCTCGTCGACCGAGGCGGAGGCGACGAGTACAAGGCTCCGAATCTCAGCCTCGGCGCAGGCAACGCCAACGGCATCGGCTTCTTCCTCGATCTGAGCGGCGTCGACCGCTACGAGTCGAGCGGCATTACGCTCGGCAAGGGCGCCGAGGCCCCTAAGGGAACCCTGCGGGAGCGGGCTCTGTGCCTGGGCGTTTTCATGGACCTCGGCGGGATCGACACCTACCCGCAATCCACGCCGTGGGCGAAGAACCAGTCGCGCATTACCAATTGGACCGATCGCGGACCATCGTCGGCAGAGAGCCAACTCGGCATCTTCTGGGATCGTTAGCGGGTCATTGGCCTCACGTCGCCGCCTGCCGTCACTTCGAGGTTGCCCCCTTGTCTTGGCGGCTTCGGGGCGAGGACCTCAGGCTTCCCGTGGGCGTTCCAGACTGGCTCGCGGCTGTCGAAGACGAGGGGCTGCCGCTCGGCGTCCTCGACGTCTTCACGATGCTTCGAGGAGAAGGCGTCGTTCATAGCGTAGCCATAGACATCGTCTCCCGCAGGGCGGATCAAGGGGTTGCGAAACTTCTTGAGCGCTTCTTCAGGAGACAGGTCGCCGGTTCGAAGGTAGGGCTTGATACGGTCCATCCAAACGTCGGCAGGCGGAAAAGCGTCCTCGCTGGCGTGGTACAGCATCATTGCCGTATAGAGGGCCTTCAGGTTTTCCTTGCTGGTTCCCTGGTACTCGCGCATCTCCACTTCGTTAAAGAGGTAGCCGCCCTTCCACAAATCGTACGCCGCCGGTCCAAACCTCCAACCGGCGTAGGCAAGCCCTCCCAGGAGGACCAGCCCGACGATCTTGAAGGCCTTCTTCCGCACGAGCGAATTATGGAACGGTCGTGCTCCGAGCGAGCGGGTAGAACGGACCGATGCGCATTTTGGTCACCAACGACGACGGCATTCGTGCCGAGGGACTGAGAAGGCTCGTCCGAGTCGCACGCTCCCACGGAGTTGTCAAAGTCTCCGCCCCCGACACCGAGCGGAGCGCCTGCAGTCATGCGATGACGATGCGTGACCCCTTGCGGGTGAAACCCTTCGATTGGCCCGAATCTGATGTGGAGGCTTACCACGTCAACGGATTCCCCTCCGACTGCGTGAATGCGGGCCTGACCGTCGCTTGGCCCGACGGATGCGACCTCGTCCTAAGCGGGATCAATAACGGTCCCAATCTCGGTTTCGACGCCACTTACAGCGGCACGGTCGGCGGCGCGATGGAAGGAACGATCAATGGGATTCGCTCGATCGCGGTCTCCATGGCCTGCTTCGTCGACGATGCGCCCCTCCACTATGAGACCGGCGAGCGATGGCTCTTGGAGAACCTCGCCGACCTTGTCGCGCTGCCCGCCAAGCCGCTGACTCTGCTGAACGTGAACATTCCCGCGATCGCCTACGAGGAGATTGCGGGAACGAAGGTCGCTTCGATGGGCCAGAGAGTCTACGAAGATCGAATGGAGCTTCGCAGCGACCCCTGGGGGCGCCCTTACTATTGGCAGGGTGGAGTGGCGGTCGTATCTCCCGATCAGCCTGGAACCGACGTCGAGGCCGTGTCTCAGGGCTACGTGGCGGTCACTCCGATTACCTTGGATTGGACCGATCGCGATTACGCCGAGGTCATCCGCCACGAGCTGACGGCGACCGCCCGAACCTAGCGCCCGTGGGCCGAAGGTCCCGCCATGAAACTCTCCAGCCGAACCTACCGGTGTACGCTGTACGTACCCAAATCACTTCAGAGGTTTTTATAAAATGGCGATTGGCGATGTCTTGGCGGCCGTGGCCGCCGGTTTGACGATCTTCGGCTCGACTTGGGCCCTCCTCGTGGCCGCGGCCCTCATGTTCGGCGGGCGGACGGCGACCGCCCAGCGCACGATCGAGCTTCATCCTTGGCGATGCTTCGGCTTCGGCCTCCTTTTGGCCCTTCCCCTCGGAACGCTCGCAGTCGCCTTGGCCGCTCAGCCTCTGCCACTGCTTAAACTGGTGGGAACCTGTCTCTATCTCACCCTCTTCGCGATTGCCGCGATCGGTGGTGGGGGGCTTGCCACCGCGATCGGACGTCGCTGCTTAGCCCTCGATCCGAACCTCAGCGCGCTGCAAGCGCTCGGTCGAGGCTCTGGCGTGATCGTCGGCGCGTCGCTCTTTCCGCTGCTCGGCTGGTTCCTCCTCGGTCCGGCGATCGTGCTCGTCTCGCTCGGGGCCGGCACGATGGCGCTTCTAGCAAGGCCGGAAGCCCCCCCGATCGCTCGCGAGGGGTTCTAAGGTGGCGGGCTGGTCTCGACGAGGGTTTCTCGGCCTCGCCGTGGGCGCGGGGCTTACCGCGGGCTGTGGACCCGAGGCACGCAAACTCGTCGGCCGCGGCCTTCCGGAAGACCTGGAACCGCCGAAGGGGCCGGTAGAAGTCCCACTCCGGCTCGCCAATCGACTGGGGTTCGGTCCCCGCCCCGGCGATCTCGGACGAATCGAAAAGCTCGGCCACGCCGGCTTCGTTACCGAGCAAGTCGCCGCGGATCACGAAGAACCGCTGCACCTGCGAATGAAGGCCCGCTCCCTCGAAATCGACCAGTTTCAGCCCGCCGACCTCGAAGGGTGGCCGGAGGAGTACGTCATTCGGCAACTCCAGCAGCGCGCCCTCCTCTTCGCGATCTACAGCCCTAACCAACTGCGCGAGCGGATGGTCGATCTTTGGACGAACCACTTCAACATCTATGCGCGCAAAGGCCGGGCGATGTACCGAGTCTCCAAGGACCAGACCGAGGTGATCCGACAAAACGCGTTAGGATCATTTCCCCAGATGGTGAAAACCTCTGCGAAGAGCCCGGCGATGCTCGGCTACCTCGACAATACCGTCAACCGCAAGGGTGTCCCGAACGAAAACTACGCCCGCGAACTCATGGAACTCCACACCCTAGGGGTGGATGGCGGCTACACCCAGACCGACGTCCAAGAGGTGGCGCGGTGCTTCACCGGATGGTCGATCGAGAACCGCTTCATGCACGCAAAGGGCCAGTTTCGGTTCGATCCGGACAGCCACGATGAAGGAGCGAAGACCGTGCTGGGTCAGACGATTCCCGCCGGAGGTGGAATCGAAGATGGCGAGCGAGTGCTTGAAATCCTCACGACTCATCCTTCCTGCGCACGATTCGTTGCCGGCAAGATCGTGCGATGCTTCCTCGGGGACGAAAGGTTGCCTTGGACCGATCGCCTTGCCGAAATCTATCTCTTGACCGGAGGCAGAATCGCGGCGATGCTCGTGCCCCTCCTCGAGTCCACTGACTTGCTCGACGGGCCCCCGATCGTCAAGCGACCCTTCGACTTCCTTGTCTCGCTCCTTCGGGCGGTGGACGCCGACACCGACGCCGGCGCGGGCCTCCAAGCACATCTCGACAAAATGGGGCAACCGCTCCATCAGTGGCCCATGCCGGACGGCTATCCCGACCAGGCCGGGGCGTGGACTGGATCGCTCCTCGCCCGCTGGAACTTTGCGCTCGCATTGACCCACGGACAGGTACCGGGTACCCACGTCGATTTCGACGCATTGGGGAGGCGCACGCCGGTTCGTGATCTGATACCAGCAAGCCGACCCGCGAAGGATGTCGAAGACGATAGGGATCACCTTGCGCTGCTCGCGATGTCGCCGGACTTCCAGTGGAGATAACTGAGATGAAGCGTTCTTGGTGGAGTTGCGACGGCAGGGGATTCCGATCCGAACCGCCTGCGAAACGGCCGCAGCCTGCCGCGCTCGAGTCGGACCTCCCTTCGCGCCGCTCATTGCTCGTTGGCGCAGCCCTCGGTGCGATCGCTTGGGCGTCGAATCGGTCCGCGCTGGCCCAGGTCGCGTTCGACCCCTCGAGCCGCGACCGCGGCGTCCTCGTCGTGGTCTTCTTGCGTGGCGGCGCCGACGGCCTGAACATCGTCGTGCCCTATGCCGAGGATGCCTACTATCGAAGCCGCCCGTCGCTCGGCATCGACCGCCGCAGCCTCGTCGACCTCGACGGTTTCTTCGGTCTGAACCCCGCGCTCGGCCCCCTCCGAAAACACTACGAAGACGGTCGCCTCGCGATTCTCCATGCGGTCGGGAGTGGCGACCAAACCCGATCGCACTTCGAAGCGATGAACGCGATGGAGCGTGGATTGCCCGACGTCCGCCAAGGTTCAGCGAGCGGATGGCTCGCCCGCCACCTCTCCGCTACCGAGCCCGCTTCTCCGTCACCGCTTCGCGCGGTGGCCTTCGGCTCGATCATGCCGGACTCCCTCCGCGGAGGGACGACCGCCATCGCGATCGAATCGCTGCAGGACTTCCGCCTGATGATCCCGAAGGGCGCCGCCGCCGAAACGATCCAGGCTCGTCTGCGGGACCTCTATCGGACGGGATCGGACGAGATGGCGATCGCCGGCCGCGAGACCCTCGACGTGCTGGACACCCTCAACCGGCTTACACCGAGCGAGTATCGGCCGTCCGGCGGCGCACAATACCCCGACTCGGACCTTGGCCAAGGCCTTCGTCAAGTCGCTCTGCTGATTCGCGCCGGGATCGGGCTGGAGGTAGCCGCGCTCGATAAGGGTGGTTGGGATACCCATGTCGCGCAAGGGGCGACCGCCGGCTGGCTCACCTACCTCCTCGAAGACCTGGGAAGGTCGCTCGACGCCTTCGCGACCGACCTTGGCACAGCCATGAAGGACGTGACCGTTGTCGTCATGACCGAGTTCGGAAGGAGGGTTGCCGAGAACGGCGGCCTCGGCACCGATCACGGCCGCGCCAGCATGATGATGGTCCTTGGAGGCGGGGTCCTGGGCGGGAGAGTGCTTGGCATGTGGCCGGGACTGGAGCCGGATGCCCTCGAGGGACCTGGCGACCTGCCGGTGACTACGGATTACCGCAACGTGCTCTCCGAGGTCCTGCAAAGGGCCGGAAAGGTCGATCTCGGGTCCACCTTCCCCGGCCTCGAGGCCCGTCCGGTCGGCTTGTTTGGCTGAACGTGGGGCGCCCTTGCGTCATCTTCGTTCGGGGCTTGTGACACCGCCGACCTTCGGCACCTGTCGAGCGGCATGAGCCGTTCGACCCTGCCTCGCCGGCGGACAGCGCCATACTGAAGTCCATGCGCATCACGCTCATTGGGCTCTTCGTCCTGGCCCTCGCCGCAGCGGCTCTGGCCGACTACGACCCGACTCGAATCCAATGGAAGGGTTGGCAAGTCGTCAGTTCGGAGGACCGCTATGCCGGCTCGATCCATCGGGCCTACCCGCTCGCCCACCTCTTCGACGGCAACCCGGCGACGACGTGGGCCTACAGCGGCAAGGGAACCTCGAACGATTGGAAATCGGGCTTCCCCGGCAAGTACTCGATCGGCTTAAGGCCCGAAAAGGCAATCACCCTGGACCAGGTGTGGATCATGAATGGCTACAACAAGTCGGAGGACCTCTATCGAAAGAACAGCCGATTCTTGCGGTTGGCGGTCTATGAGGGAGTCTACTGGCAGGAAACGCGTACCCTTGTCGCCAAGGTCGATCTCGAGGAGCGGATGGGCTGGCACAAGGTCACGATCCCCCGCAAGGCCTACGAGGGCCTCACGCTGGTCCTGGAAGAGGTTCGGCAAGGGCCTGCCAAGGACCTCTGCGTCTCCGAGATCGCGCTCTACGATCGCGGTGCGAAGATCGACATGAAAATGCCGGCAGCAGTCGTCGCCTCCGACGGCAGCGAATGCGGCTGCTGCTCGACCGCTGGAGCGATGTCGCGTGGTGGGACCTACTTGGCCACCGAAGACGAGTTCACCTCGGGCACGACCCAAGCGAACCCGACCGGCAACCTCATCGCGGGCATCGGCAAGCGCGGCTCGGGCTATGAGACGTTCGTGGTGGATGCGAAGTCCGCCAAGATTCTTCGGAGGGTCCCGCTCGCGAAGTACGAATACTACGAACTGGCCTGGCAGGGCTCCGACCTAGTGGTGACGGGGTTCAAAGGCGAGAAAGCGACTCCGCGCCGCATCCGCCTCGGCTAGCACCGCTGGTACCATAGGCCGTCTGAACCGGGGCGAGTGGCGAAATTGGTAGACGCGCTGGATTTAGGTTCCAGTGTCCACAAGACGTGAGAGTTCGAGTCTCTCCTCGCCCACCAAGCTAAACTTGAGTCTAAAATCGGCTTTACAATGTCATCCGATGCCCCACGTCGGAGAGTGCGTTGAAGGGTTATATAACCCTGGATATAACCCTGGAGGTTACATTATCGGACGGACGTAGGAGGGTAGATTCCCCCCATTTCGAGGGTTCTGACGGAGCACAATTTCCTTCATTCTCGTTCGTATGGCGAGTTGCACCACAAATCATATCGAGACTTAGTCGACCTGCCTTGCGTAAACGAACCACTCCCTCCGAACGAATCTGGCGCCTACAGGTCGAATGTGACTCCCAACTCAGGAGGTGCATTTAGGGTCCCATGCTCGTGATTTTTGATGCCGGGGGGTACCTACTGGGATTCAGCGGCGGACCAACTGAGGGTCCGCCGTTATGTCACCGCAGCGTAGTCAGCGCCAGGATGAGTTCCGACTCAAGTCGGTCGGCCACCTCTTCAAGTCCAACCTCCCTGACCCATCGAGCGACCCAAAAGCAGTCGTCGAGTTCATCGTCTTCGTCTGGCTCTTGAACTTGGCAGAGAGCTAAGCCGTCGACTTCGGACATCGTCTCGGCATAGTGCACCTCGCCTCTTTCGTCCAGCCACGAGCAACCGGGCATATAGTCTTCGGCGAGTTCGAGTGTTCGTCTTGCAACCTCGGCAAGGTCGAGCCGTTCGAGGACGGCTCGGAGTACAACGACGTTCAGGATGCTCTCACGCATGCTGAATCTCCTCTAACTCCTCGAACTTGGTCGGGGTGAAGTGCAGGTCGAGCTCCACTCTCGCAACGCCGAGCCAGCGTAGGGACTCAAGCTCGCGGAGGTCAATGTAGCCCCACTCGGCGCAAGTCGGGTCGCCCAAGTCTGCGTAACCAAACGCCAGACCTTGCTCGGGGTCGAACTCAGCGACGTACCAAGTTGCGGCTGAGGCGAGGGCGAAGAGTCTGGCGCAGACGACCTTATCCTCTGCAGGAGTCGACTCCGTCGAGTACAGCGGAGGAATGTTGAGATTGGCGAGTTGCCGGGTGAGTTGTCCCATGCAGAATCAGGCGGCGCCGGCTGCGCCGCCTGAGGGTCCTCTAGTCGACCACGCGACCGACGTTGATGAGTCGCTGTGATAGTCGGACATATCCGCCGTCTTCGCGCTTGAAGAAGAGCTTGGAGCCGGACTTAACGGCTTCAAAGAGGCGACCGCTGCAGCCATCCGAGAACCGGATGTCACGGTCGAACTCGATTCGGACGCCAGGTCGGAGTCGCTTTCTACGCGATTGCGACTCCAAGCAAGCCTCGCGCCATTGGTGGTCATACTCGCCGTCGACCGGCACTTCTTGAAACCATGAGGTCGGGCAGTTGTAGTACGTCGGGCCCATTGACGCGCTGACGTCCTTGTAGGCCCAAGTGCCGTCCCCGGCACGTTCGAGCATGAAGAGGCAGATGAACTTGACCGAATTAGCAACCGCTCCTTGTGTGTAGTCGGAGCGTTCGATGACCGTCCACAAGTTGTTTCCTCTGAAGGCGCGCTTGAGTACCTTCCAAGTCGTGAACCGACCGTCACCGTTGTCAGTGTGTTGGTCGCAAGTCAAGTGGTCGACGAGTTCGGCACGAGAGTGCCATCCAGACATCCATCCCATGGAGGGAGTCGCCATTAAGCAACTCCCGCTGAGGGTCCGGCTTACACGTAGGGCAGACCGATTTTTGCTGCATCCACAGCGTCAATCATAACCCGCGCCGCTCGGCAAGCTCCTTCGTTTCGGAGGTCGAAGCGGCCCTCATCGTGATGTTGCGCGAGCACTCGGAGGAACTCTATGGCGAGTCGCGCCTTCGACTGAATAAGAGTCCGATGGTCGCAGGCCATGGCCTCCGCGCATCGCTTTGTGTCGAACCTCGACGAGTTGACGGTCTGGCTCATTATGTCGGCGAGAGCGACCGAGTAGAGCGCATCGTCAAGCTGCCAGCCGGACAAGTCCTGGAAATGGAGTTGCTGACGGGCACGAGCATGCTCCAGTTGTTCGTCGGTGAAGGGTCTCATTCTTGCTCTCCCAGAGCGCCCAAGAGCTCCACGTCATCTGGTGCGATGTACGGTCGCAGCGACTCCAACTCGGCCAACTCGCCGTAGCTCATGCGCTCCCGATGCAGTACTTGGCGAAGCTCCTCAAGACTAATCTTGGCGTCGGGGTCTTTCCGGTGAAGCACAACGACGTTGTGCGATTCGACTCCGACAAGGAACTGGTCGACTTCGGTTTCGAGCGCCTCCCTGCACGACTTGGGGATGCTCCCATGCTTGCCCGCGAGTTCAAAGAGTAGCCCAAGTCCCTCCTGCGTAACCGGAATGTTGTCGGTGGTCAGGGGCTTCGGGGCGCGGGTCTTTCGCACAAACCCGAACAGTTGACGAAGTGGCCGGTCGACGCCGAGCGTGACCTCGGTGCTACCGTTGCGGTAAATGTGTCTGCTCACAACTTGAGTGGCGCGAAGAGGATGCGGGCTGAGGGTCCGGAGACCCCCAGCCCTCGCAATTCAGTCGCGGTAACTCGCGACGACTTCGTCGCTCAGCGAGCGTGCACGAAGTTGGAGTTCATCCCACCAGCTTTGCATGGTCGACTCGGACGAGTCGAGAGACGGCGCCAACACCCGACCAGCCAGGGATTCCAAGTAGGAGCGAGTCGTGGCCTCGAACTCCGGATTCTGAGCGCCTCGCGTTAGACCGTTGACTAGCGAGAATGCTGACACTTCGCCAACCGATGGCTCATCCAACGTCGCCTGGTGCCCTTGAAGCCAGGCGCGAGTCTGGTCCTTCGTCAACTTCAACTCACGGCTGAGTTGCACGATGGAGCGGTCAGAGTCGCGCACCTCGATGGCCCTTGACGCTTCCAACTGGATTAACGCGCGGTCTGCTCGTTCGAGTGCACAGCCCACTGCGGCGCGTATGCCCTGAGCAAGCTCACTCATGTCGATTCGCCCGACATGCCGCTTAGACACAGATTCGCTCAGCTCGCCCGCGAGGATTAACCCGTTCGAGCAAACAAGTCGAGTCACTACCCCGGCAACCCGGAGCCGAAGCGTCCCGACTTCGCTAGTTTGGATGGCGACGCCACACTTGTAGGCCTCTCCTCCAACCGTCCGGTCACCACCGGGCCACAGGAGGTTGCACAGCAACTCGTCGCCATCGTAGCTCAATCGGTGCACACGGGCGGCATCGAACTCACTGCTGGACAAGGCGGAGCTGACCATATCCATGACCGGCCACGAGTCGACTGGGCAGTATCGGTCGGAAAACAAGGCTCGGCATACGAGTTGTCCGTCGCCGTCGCCTCGGAACCGCGCGAAGATTCTCCGGTCGGCACGACTAGCCTGAGCGTCCTCCGACTGTAGCCGAAGCAACTCGGCATTGACGAAGCGGCCGAGTTCGCGGTCGTAGTCTCTTGCGGCCAGCCAGTTCACTACCGCAGGAGGCATGTCGATGAGGTAAGCGAGCGCGGAGAACCCGCGACCGGTGAACTGGGCGCCATTGTGCGCGAGTCGACACTCGTCGTTGAGTTTGAGCTGCGCAAGCGAGAGCACCTCGTCGAACTTTCGCTCGTGTGACTCGCGGAGTCGCTGAAGGACGTCGGGGAGCGGCTGGCAGTGCTGCTCGAAGTCGGTGTGGTCGTAAGTTGATACCATGTTGTCTCCTCCCAGCAACTTGCTGGTCTGAGCAGAAGGGCGAGTCGGGGACTCGCCCTGAGGGTCCAAGGCTAGAGGCTGCAGACCGGCTTCTCGCCGAGTACGAGCGCGGTTTCGAGGAACGCGATAAGTGCGGCTTTCCTCGCCACGAACCACTCAACGTCCTGCGCTGAGTAGCTCTGAAGTGTCTCGGCCTTTGTGCTGGTCGAGTGCCTTCCTCCAAGTTCGGCAATGACTTCCGCAGCCATAGTCTGCTCTTCAGTGGGCTGTGGCTGACAAGTGAGCCTCCGACTCCGCACTTCGTCCAGTAACCACCGCACGTCGTCAAGCGGTAGCGAGTCGTCCTCTTCGAGCCTGGGCGCGACGTCGCGCCACCAGCTAAGGCCAAGTTGTCCCAAAAGGCCCCACTTGTTGTAGGGGTCACGGTGGTAACACTCCGAGGAGTGGGTCAAGTCGTAAAGTCGTGAGACCTCGCGCTGAGCGCGGTCGTGCTCCGATGCGGTCTTCGCCTTATCGCGCTTGGCGACTGCGAGTTTGAAGTCTCGCTGGTGCTGCTGCTGAAGTCGGTCATAGTTGCTTTGAACGTACAGGTCTGCGCCCATCATTTGGTCTCCTGGTCGGCGAGTTGCCGGTGGAGTTGATGCAAACGCGGTTGTTAGGACCGAGGGTCCTTCTTGCGAGGCACTCGAACGATGAAAGCACCCTTAAACTGACTTTCTAGGGCTGCCAGCCTTACCCTAACTTCGGCAAGTTCTGCGGAGAGATTCCCGATTTTCTCGTTTGCCAGTTTGACTTCGAGTTGGAGTCGAGCTACTGTTGCGGCCGAAGGCTCCGCCGGCTCAAGCGTTCTTGGGCCTGCCGGAGAACTCTTCGGGCGGCCCGATTTGCGATTCACCTTGTAATCAAGGATGTCGGATTCAAGGAATAACATTTCCCGAGCTCCCAGTAGCCCCGCACCCTCGATGAGTTGGTGCCTAAATCGGTCTCTTAGCTGGCGCGCGCGCTCCCTCGTGACTTTTAGACATGCGCAAACCTCGTAATAGTCCAGCCACCGACTGCCGTCTTGACCAACTCTCATTCCAGAAGAGCTTAGCATAAAGATTGGGAGCCCAACTATAAATAACTATTGGGAGCCATCTCGTTTTTTGTTGGGAGCCGTCGGCCGAGCCCTCTCCTGACCGGTAAGACCCTCAGTCGGTTGAGAGCCCAGGCCCATGGGGCCATGGAAAATATCCATCAGAACCAACTGGTCAGCCTCTTGACTGCAGCAAGCTCTGCCTTCGGCACCGCCGATGCACTTGCGCTCGTCGAGCGCACGGTTGACCGCATCCTTGACTGGCAGCCGGGCGACGCCACATCGGAGCCCTCCGCAGTCGCCACGACAATCGGGGTGTCAGCTGAACCGAAACCCTACCTTGGTAACAAACAGACCCGGAGCACGGACAATGAATTTGTGTTGGGACTCCCAAACGGCGCGAAGTGGGAACGACTTCCAATTGAGCTGAAGCTCGTTAAGGATGCAGTCGAAATTGCGAAATCAAGTGTCCACGGATTCGTCCTGCTCGCAGAGTCGGGCGGTTACTACTACGCCACGTATGACAGCTCCGCAAAGTTGATTAAGGTGCCTCACGGTTTCAGGACCTTGCGCAAACCTTTTCAGCAGTACATCCCACTTAACGGAACCTACCGATGGGTCCTCGTCGGAGTCGTCAAGGAGCCAAATACGTGACTGACGGAGTCAGCTTCGTCAGCCTATTCAGCGGATGCGGAGCGCTCGACCTCGGCCTTGAGAAAGCCGGACTCCGATGTACTTTTCAGTGCGAGTTCAACCCACATGCGCGAGCAGTCTTGCGGTACCGCTCTCCGGAAGTCAACATCTGGCCAGACATCCAGACCCTCACGGGGACAACGCTCCCCTTTGCGCCCGTCTGGGCATTTGGGTCCCCATGTCAGGGATTCAGCAGGGCGAACAAGCGCAACGGCAACGGTATCGACCACCCCGCTTCCAAACTCGTGCGAGAGGTCTCCCGGCTGCTCAGAGAAGTCCCGCCAACGGAGCGGCCAGACCTACTCCTATGGGAAAACGTTGCGGACGTTTTCGCCCGCAAACACGCCGCAGGGGTGGCGCGATGGCTTGGCGAGTTGCGAGAACTTGGGTACGAACACGGTCGCGCTCACTTTCTCACAGGCTGGGATGGCGGCGTTCCGCAAACCCGCAAACGAGCCCTGACCATCATTTCGCGGCTCGGGCCCGTCCCCGAGCCAACTTGCTCTTGGAATTCCGACGTACCCCTCCTATCCAGTGTTCTGGACTACGAAGCGGCCGGATGGATACCAGAAGAGCGACGGAAATCGCTCCTTGTCGCCTGCACGAAATTTTGGATGCGGCGCCACAAGGTTGATGAGCGAGGACTAGCGGAGTCAATGAGGGTGGTCGAACAGTACCGCAAGGTCCTATTGGACCTTGACATGCCTCAGGTGGCAACGTTCAGCCGCGTATGGAGTCGCAACCCGTGTGCGGAACGTGTGAGCGCACTTGTTTGCGGCAGGGAATGCTACGTCGGCATTCCTGGCAAGGGATTACGGTTGCTGACTAGCGAAGAGCGGGAAATCCTCATGGGTTTGCCACCAGGATGGACTCACCGGGGCTTAAGCGAGAACGGTGTCGAGTATGACATCCCGGAGGAAGCGAGGGCTCAGATGACCGGAAATGCTGTCGTAGTTGGAGTTGGCAAGGTTGCCGGCCTGGTAATCAACGACGTACTGCGCTCCCTCTCCGTTGGCAAATCGCGAGGCGCAGCCGAGCGCTGGGGCGCTGAAGCGCCTACCTGATGCCTTCGAGACATTGAAGGTTGTGTTGAGTTAACTGACCCGGGCGGGGCGTAGACCCTGCCCGGAGAGCTGTTGCCCGAGGGCTAGGTCGCCGTAGGTGACCGCCGAGGGCACAATACTTCGCCCACAATGTCAGACAGCGACATCAGGGGGTGCCGGGGTGCCCCCCGGCATAGTGTATTGAATGGCAATGTGGCGGAAATCTTGAACGTGGAGGAGAACCAAAGAGTGTCAACGTCAGAAGCGAAAACCGAGACAACAGGCGGAAAGGAGATTGATTTCATTGGGGAGGTCCAAGCCCAAGTCCGCAATCTGGAGCGAGAGCTATATGACCTGAAACATAAACTAGCGAGCTTCATCCTGGATATGGGTTCAGACACCGTTAGAACATTCGAGGGCGAGACATTACGACTGATTAGGGATGCTGCAGTTCGCACCTTGGCTTGCGCCTCAGAGCCCTTGACCATTGGTCAAATCCATGAGAAGTTTGAGGCACATACTCAGGTGTACGGTGTCACTAGGAAGGAGTTGCATCGGGTGGTCACGGGAATGAGCCAAGGGTCACGCAGTAAGATTCGACGCTTTAAGAAGAGTGCAACCAGCAAGGTGGTTCTCTACGAGTTGCGAGCCAAGCCCAGAGGCATTTGGCACCAGGGTCGATACTGGACTGCAGGGGAACTCGCGAAAGACCAAGTTCTAAACAAGCACCAGTTGAGCGAGCGCACGATTCTCGACCGAATGAAATCGCGCGAATTTATCCATCAGATATTGGACCGCCCATCTGTGAGCCGAGGGCCGGGAGCGCGGTCTAGGCAGCCCGGTTTCAAAGAGGTTGGTGAAGCATTGGACGCGAAACCAGAATCATGTATCAGACGCCAGAAGAGATGAAGTATTTGACAGGGGCGAGTATGCACGAGTTCATCGCTGAGATGAGCGAGTTGCAGGATAAGGTGTTTTCCGAACACGTCCGGTTAACCACCATACGGCTGGACGCTATGCGGGAGGTAAACGCAATACGTGAGCTTCACCGGTCTAGGATTCGGGGAACTCGGTAGCCAGTTCGGCCCATGCGGCCGGAAGTTCCTGAAGTAGCCGGTTCATGTCCCCATAAGAGATGGGTCTGTTGCGCAGCTTCGAGAATGAGTTTTTCCGATGTGACGCCTGACCGTGATGCCGCAGCGAGTGCAGGGACTTCATGAACTTGCAGAACTCGGGCATCCTAATACGGAGGTCTGTGTTCTTCCGAAACATCTCGGGGACCTTCACGCCGTTCTTGTCCTTGTCCAGCTTGTTCCCGGTGTCGTGGTCGATGTCTGAGCAGTTCAAATGACTCCAGGCGCAGGGGACCACCGCCTCCCAGGCCGCGAAGAGCAACTGGCAGAAGAGGTCTCGACTGGCGCGGGTCTCTCCATACATCTGGGTGGCGTACATGTCGAAGGCTTCGTACTCGCTCCCAAGCAGATGGCGCCAGTTGACCTTCGGCAACGGGCCGCACTTAACACCAGAGTTCGCGAGAATCTGGCTGTAGAGGTGGTTGATGCGCGAGAATTTGCGAGGCGTTCCCGTTCCCAATCCAAAGGACTGGAAGATGGTCTTGCACTCGTCATGCTCGTCCAGGGACACGTTCGGGATGTGCTCACCTAGGGTGCAGAGTCGGTGGGCAGCGGCTCGTGCAACCTCGCGATTTGCGTGCCCCAGCAACTTGATGAGGAGAGCGCGCAACAGTGTCCCGCTGACTCTGGACTCTCCGATGTTCAGGACTACGTGGACGATTGCCCACCACGACGTCTTGCCGTTGTTGAACCACTTCTCCAGCCGCTCCGCCGGCATCTTGTTAAGTTCCGAGGACATAAGCATCGCGGTGCCCTGGACCTGGCAGTCGGTCTTGATGCCGGTCTGCTTCATCAAGTGCGCGACCTTCGGTCGAAGCGCCTGCTTATGTGGCGTAGTCAAGTCCTTCTTGTGGACCCACGCTGCCCGGAGCAGTCTGCCGGACATCCACGGATATCCTGGGTAGTGGTTGATGAGGTCGATGACCGCGTCCAACAGCTCGGATGAGGGCTTCTCCACTCGCTCGATGTAGAAGCAGCAGGCCTCCGTCAGGTGAGGCATCGAACGCATGAGTTCGCATAGGCGCCGTGCCACGGCATCGCTGGCGTCGGTGGACCACAGCAGGAACTTAAACTCGGTGACGTCCTGCGGCTCCACGTCCTCGTGGCTAAGGAGCTTGCTGACCAGGTTCCAGAGGAGTTTCATGGCATCGCGACCCTTGAGCTCGTCCTCCACCATTTCGAAGGTCTCGTCGTCGGGCTCCTCGACGTCGGTCGGGATGGAGACTTCCTTGAGAACCGACTCCACGTCCTCTACCTCCTCGACAGCGAACTTCTTCGCTTGCGCAAAGATGCCGATGTTGCGGGCCAGTCGGTCGAGGATGGCCGCCGCGAGCCGCACTTGCTCCTGATTGTCGCCCCAAATCCTAATGTCGTCGGCATAGCGCAGGTAGGTCACGTAGCCTAGCTTCGACATGTGCTCGTCGATGTACGCAAGCACGACCTCGGCCATGATGGGCGAGGGCAGTGGACCCTGCGGAATGCCGGTATCGAGCACAATGCGGTGCAACTTGACAAAGTCATCTCCGGCGCAACTCCATGGGGGCATCAGCTTCTTGCACAGTAACTGGCAAACATCCTCACCTACTCCAAGCTCCATCAGGAGCCGCTCTAGAACTCCGTGCCCAATTGAGTCATAGAACGACGCGAAGTCAAACTGGACGAGCCACTTCTGCCCTGCCTTGAATGCCTTGCGATTGGCGTTGTTGAAAGCCTGATAGCCCTTCTCCCATCGTTGCAAGAAGAACTTCTCGCCGGGGCCGCTGTACAGGTTGCCATAGATGTTGACGTAATAGCGGTCCTTCACTCGTCCGTACAATCGGTCGGCGACGACGTTGCCGATTGCCTGATAGACCAGGTGGTCGCCATGGGCGAGTATCGACTTGTGCCGGAGCAGAGTCGAGGGCTTCGGCTCCGAGAACAGACAGACGTCATCCGGGCTGAATGAGTCGTTCTTCAACTGAGAAGCGATTCTCTTGAGAATAACTTTCTGCGCCTTCAGAGCAACTGACAGCGATGGTCGCCAGTACCACTTGAATGCGGGCTCCCGAGCGCGTTCAAGTCGCTCCCAAGCGAGCAGCAAGTTGCGAGCCGACGTGAGCTTGTTGAAGTCGGAAGTGCGCTTCGGTCTATGGGGAGGTGGCGTGGCCGCAGACGACATTATGCTAAGGCAGCACCACGGATACGGCGTAGTCGAGGGCCGCACAAGTACCGACGGACAAGATGCTGGCTTTGGTGCAAGTGCTGTAGTTCGCCTACTCGTCGCAAATATTTTGGCGGCATGCCTACGCGAGCTTCAAAGGACCCCTCTGATTCGTCTTGAATGCACCTAGTCAGTGCGATTCGCTACCCAAATCTGGGAAAATAGGCAACAAACGTCTAGGAGTTTGCCAAAGAGCGAATAGTGACATGCCGAAGAAGAGTCAACCTGCGACCACCGAAGTGACCGACCTGCGCCATTCCGGGGCGAAGAGAAAGAACATCCCGCCGGCCGGCATCGCGGCCAAAGGACAGTTGGTCCGGGAGTCGAAGGTCAAGTACGGTTACAACCCGCACCTGCCGCCTGCACTCCGCTTCGACCCCACAGGTCGTGCCGACCGGCTGAACGAGCTCCTGGCGAAGCTGGGGAGCGAGAAGTCGCTTAGCGACGACGAGGTGTTGGAGCTTCAGGCACTTGCGAAGGCGGACCCGTGGCTGGAGTGGAGCGGCAAACGCGAGCAGCCGGAATGCGTGGTCGACCCCGTAGCGTTGCAGGTGCACGAGCGCATCAGCACCCAGGCGATTCTTCGTGTCGCCGCACGTGAGGACGTGCCGCGAACTCTGTTTGCTGACCCGGAGCAGGACTATCAGCAGGCGGTTCAGTTCTACCAACACGACGTCGACTGGGCGAACCGGCTCATCTTGGGCGACTCCCTCGCCGTGATGGCATCACTCGCTCGACGGGAAGGGCTCGCGGGCAAGGTCCAAATGATTTACATGGACCCGCCTTACGGCATCAAGTACGCCAGCAACTTCCAGAGCGAGGTCGGCAAACGAGATGTGAAAGATAGGGACCAAGACCTCACTCGCGAACCCGAGATGGTAAAGGCTTACCGCGACACGTGGACCCTCGGCGTTCACTCGTACCTTTCTTACTTGCGCGACAGACTCCTTCTATGCAAGGAGTTGCTCGCTGATAGTGGCAGCATATTTGTTCAGATAAGCGACGATAACTTGAACCGAGTTCGTGATGTGCTCCAAGAGGTTTTCGGCGCGGGGAATTATATTGCGACGATAGGATTTCAGAAGACTTCAAGCGCCACTTCAACGCTCATCCCGAATACATACGACTCTCTCGTGTGGTTTGCGAGGGACAAAGCGAGCCTGAAGTATCGCTCCGTACTCCGGGAGAAGTCACACGACAGTTCTGGTGCGTCCGAGTACGTCTACTACCACGCTGACCATGGAGGAACCATGCGGCACGACGAAAACTCCCTGGCGTTGGACGAGGCTGTGGCGGCGTCATTCCGAGTCGACAACCTGACGTCTCAGTCAGGAGGAGAAACGACTCAGTTCCAGCAAGAGTATTGTGGGCTTACCTTCAGACCCGGCTCTGGCGGGTGGAAAACAAACGTGGAGGGAATGTTGCGCCTCCGCCGAGCAGGTCGACTTTACATTCGCTCCACCTCCGTCAACTATCTCCGACGTCTGATGGACTTTCCTGCTAGGCCAATTAGTGATTTCTGGGAAGATACAGCGATTGCAGGGTGGGGCGAGGACAAACGCTATGTGGTGCAGACAGCGCGGCGGGTCATTGAGCGCTGTTTGCAAATGACAACGGACCCAGGCGACCTTGTGCTTGACCCGACTTGTGGGAGTGGCACGACGGCCTACGTCGCCGAGCAGTGGGGCCGGCGTTGGGTTACAGCGGACACGAGTCGCGTGGCCCTCAGCATCGCGCGCCAGCGCATCATGACCGCGCGATTCGAGTCATACAAGATGCGCGCATTGGATGGCAAAGACGTCGAGCGCAACCCGACCGGCACTTGGCTCACCGACCCCACAGGAGAGCTGGCTGGCCCTGTCACCTTCGACTGCAAGACGGTCCCCCACATCACGCTGAAATCCATTGCGCAGAACCAAGCCCTCGACCCCATCTTCGACAAGTGGGACCCGCAACTCAAAGCCGCATGCGACACCGCCAACGGGGAGCTCCGCCAGTGTTCGCCCGAGCTTCGAGCGAAGTTGCTCGCCAAGGCGAAGAACTCGCTGGGCGAGAAGAAGGCGAAGTCAGTTGGCAACGACCTGGGCAAGTTGAAGAAGGCTCTATCGGATGCCGACTGGCGTCGCTGGGTGTTGCCGCCCGACATCAAGGCGACCCGCAACTACACCACGGTCGCAAACGACTTCGATGGCTGGTACGAGTGGGAGATGCCGTTCGATGTGGACGACCACTGGCCGCAACCGCTGCAGGGCGCGGTGCTGCGCTACCGCGAGCTCTGGAAGGCGAAGATGAAGGAGGTCAATGACACCATCGCCGCCCGAGCCGAGCAGGAGGAGCTCGTCGACCAGCCCATCAAGGTCCCTGGAGTGATGCGAGTGAGCGGTCCCTTCACGGTCGAGGGAGTCATTCCCGTAGAGGAGAACATCGACGTGGACGAGGAGACCCCAATCGTATCCTTCGATGAGGAACTGGACACGTTTGAGCCGGGCGACAACGGTGCGACTAGTGTCGACGTCGGTGTCGTAACCAACGCGGATAGCTACCTCGACCAGATGACGACTCTGCTCCGTAAGGATGGCGTGCGGTTCCTCAACAACAAGGTGCAGGAGTTCGCTCGACTTGACCGGGTCACGGGCAGCACCCACCACGCGGAAGGCGAGTGGGAGAATGGCCCGGACGGGAACCAGTCCAAGTTGGTGTACGTCACGTTCGGGCCCCAATATGGCGCGCTGACCCGAGCGATGGTGGACGACGTGCTTGCCCGCTCGCGTAAGGCGGACGTCATCCTGTTCGCCGGTTTCTCATTTGATGCCGAGGCCGAGGCGGAGATTCTATACCGCAAGGAACTGTTCGAGGCGGAGCAGAAGGCTCGACCCGGCTCCACGAACGTGCAGCAGGTGGAGAAGGTTCAGATACGTCCAGACGCAAACCCAGTCATGGGCGACCTGCTCAAGACGACGGTGCACCAGCAGCTCTTCACGGTGAGCGGAACTCCGCGGACCCGGCTGGACAAGTTGCCTTCCGGTGAGGTTCAGGTCACCATGGAAGGCGTCGACATCTACGACCCCATCGAGAACGTGGTTCGGTCGAACGGAGCCGACAAGGTTGCAGCCTGGTTCGTTGACGGCGACTATGACGGGCGCACGTTCTGTGTGACGCAAGCGTTCTTCCCCGACAAATCGGCCTGGGAGAAGATTGCCAAGCATTTGGACAAGAGCGGTGCGGTCGACATGGAGCGGTTTGAAGCGTTCAGCGGGACGACCTCACTCCCCTTCCCGCCGGGCAAGCACAAGCGAGTCGCGGTCAAAGTCATCGACCCCCGGGGCAATGAGGTAATGAAGGTGCACCGCCTGGAGGGTTACGACGCTTGAGCCACGAGCCAATGCCAATCCAACCGGTGGAGTCGCCGGTCATCTGCAGCCCCTACCGCGAGCCTGACTGGCACTACGACTATGACCGCAAGACGGGCGAAGCGACCAAGAAGCCGGGTCGCCGACCGGCTTATTACTGGTTCAAGTCGGAGGAGCGGGTGCGGGGCCAAGGGCAACTATTCGAAACCGAGGAAGAGCGTCGCGAGCTCGACTTGGTCAACAAGCTGCGCAAGGACGTCAAGCGATGGCGAGAGTCGGGTTATCCGGGGGCGGAGAACGTAACCAAGGAGTTGCTGCGTCACTGGTGGCGAGCCGACCGTGTGCGGCGGCTGTTCTTCTGCCAACTCGAAGCCGCTGAGACCATCATCTTCTTGAGCGAGATTCGGGGTCTCAAGCGAGATGGGTCTCGTCGCCGGCCGGTATGGTCGCCCGAGTTCACCGATGCAGATTTTCAGTCGCTAGTCGACAGGCCCGCCGACCCGCACTACCTGCCGCTCACTCGGATGTGCTCAAAGGTCTGTACGGGGGCCGGAAAGACGACGGTCATGGCGATGCTCATTGCCTGGGCGTTCTGCAACCGAGCTAGGGTCCCGAGTGACGAGCGGTTTCCCAAGGCAGCACTCATCTGCTGCCCTAACTTGACCATCAAGGAGCGGCTGCAGGTGCTGCGTCCCGACTCGAAGGGTCAGGACATTTACACTCAATTCGACTTGGTCCCAATGCTTTACCGACCGTTGCTCCAGATGGGCAAGGTCGAGATTGTTAACTGGCACGCCTTCAATCCGACGAGCGAGCATAGTGAAGGCGGCAAGTCCTACGCGGTCGTTCAGAAGGGTGCGGAGGATGACGAGTCGTTCGCCCGCAACCGATTAGGTGAGTTGTACGACATGGGTCCCCTGCTCGTGATGAACGATGAGGGGCACCACGCCTACAGACCGAAGCCTACGGACGGCAAGCTCTTCGTCGAGGGCAGCGACGACAACGACGAGGCGACCGTATGGGTTCAGGGCCTCGACCGCATCAACAAATCGTGCGGTATTCAAGTGTGCGTCGACCTCTCCGCGACTCCCTTTTATATCAAAGGTTCCGGCTACCCGGAAGGAGAGCCGTTTCCTTGGATTGTCAGCGACTTCGGACTCGTCGATGGAATTGAGAGCGGCATCACCAAGATTCCCAGGCTGCCGGTGAGCGACACGACCGGTCGACCGGATGCGAAGTATTTTCGCCTGTGGAAGAACATCACGCGCGACCTGGCGGCATCTCAACGGGTTGCCGGGCGCAAGCCGAAGCCCGAGGTCATTTGGGAGCGTGCGCAAGACGCGCTTGTGCAGTTGACTGGCGAGTACAAGAAGGCATTCGACGAGATTCGGAAAGCGAGCGACCTGCAATTGAAGGCGCCGCCGGTGATGATTCTCGTCTGCGACAACACGCAGATTGCCGAGCTCTTCTTCCGCAACATCAGTGGCGAGGAGGAAGTTGAGGCACTCGACCTCACTGAACCCGATGATGAGTCGGAGGAGGCTGAAGTCGAGGAGGACGAGCCGAAGAAGAAGGGCAAGAAGCCAAAGAAGAAGGTCGTCTACCGAGGGTCCCCGGACTGGGCCTCACTCTTTGAGAACGGTCCCAAGTCCAGGCACACTATAAGCATCGACAGTAACCGGCTCGCGAAGGTGGAGAGCGAAGACCCCGCTGCCACGAGGGATAAAGCAGCTCGGGAGCTTAGAGAGATAGTCAACACGGTCGGCCGGTTGGGAAAACCGGGTCAGGACGTCCGCTGCGTGGTTTCTGTCGCGATGTTGACGGAGGGATGGGACGCGAACAACGTCACACACATTCTGGGACTCCGCGCCTTCGGCTCACAATTACTCTGCGAGCAAGTCGTCGGTCGCGGGTTGCGGCGGATGAACTACGACCCAGACCCGGAGACCGGGCTGCTGCCGGAAGAGTATGTCGACGTGTACGGCATCCCGTTCTCGGTCATCCCATATAAAGGAAAGCCGAGCTCAACGCCACCGGACAAGCCGGTCAACTTCATACGGGCTGTTCCCGAGCGGAAACACTTCGAGATGCGCTTCCCCAATGTGGAGGGATTCGTCTATGCACTCAATCGGAACCTCATTCGGGCTGATGTCGCCAAGATGGAGCCTCTCGTTGTCGAGCCCGAGCAGACTCCCACCGCCACCTTCCTCCGCATCCAGGCGGGGTACTCCGAAGGAGCGGCTTCAGGCAAGGGGCTAGGCGCATTCGTCGAGCATAACCGGTCGCTCTACTATTCGATGCACCATCTGCAGCAAATCGAGTTCGAGGTAGCTCGGCAAGTTGTCTCGGCCCTTGTCGGTGAAGGCGAATTCGCGCCCGTCGGTGGAAGCGCCAGGACCCGAGCATACGCTCGCCATGAACTGTTCCCTCAGGTTGCTCGCCTCGTGCGCAAGTACGTCTCCAACAAGGTGGACTTCCGGGGCGCCCATCCATGCGAGCTCGGCCTCGACAAGTATGTGCGCCGAATCGTTGAGCGGCTGCTCCACGCTATTGAGCCGGACGATGACCGAGGGGAGATGCCGTTGCTGCCTGTCCTAAACCGCTTCAATCCGGTGAGCAGCACCTCGGACGTCGAGTACACGACCAAACGACCCGTTCATGCCACTGTTCGGTCGCATATCAACTCGGTGGTGCTCGACAGCACGTGGGAGCAGACCGTCTCGTTCCACTTGGAGCGACTTACATCCCAGGTGAAGTGCTATGCCCGGAACGACCGGGGATTCCTGACCATCCCCTACGAATTCGAAGGAGTCCAGCACTCCTACGCCCCTGACTATCTAGTGAGGCTAGTCAACGACGTCGTCCTGCTCCTTGAGGTCAAGGGACTCATCGACGACGAGACGAACCAGAAGCATCAGGGGGCACGACGGTGGGTCTCTGCGGTTAACAACTGGGGGCAACTCGGCAAGTGGGAGTTCGCTGTCTGTAGCAAGCCCCAAGAGTTGGAGGCACTTCTCAAAGGAGTGCTCCAAGAGGAGGTTGTTCTGGCGTGAGAGAACTTCAACTTAATCTCTACGAAGCGTTCCTGCCGGGAGAAGTTGAGCTCCTGATTCGCGAGCGACCAGAGAAGTTGATTCCAGGAGAGGCAGAGTTCGGCCCTAAGGACTCTAACCTGTCGGTGCTGGTGGCAGAGGGAACTGCGCCGTCCGGCTCCTTTGCTGAGTCATTCCAGACTTACGACCTGCATCCGCCACTCGTTCAGCGCCTGATTGTTGAGGGACTGGCAAACTCGTTCGGAAAGAAGCTACTTGTTGAACGCGAACTTCTTGCCTTCAACATCTTTGACCCAAAGGACAAGGTCAAGGTTAGCGCGGATTTCATCGACTTGCTTAGGGGAGTCTCGTTTCGCGCGGAGCACGTGACTTCCCAGGGGAAGAGCTACTACGGCTTCTTCGTGTCGATGAAGGTGCGTCGGAAGTTCAACGAGTCTGCGGACCGGAAGCTACTTCTTAACTCCGCACTGGGCGAGCAGGTACGAGTCGTTCAAGACGGTCGAGCACGGCGTGTGAAGTTGCTGGACGTCAAGGGAGCGAAAGCTCAGGCTGAGACCGACGACTTGGAAGTCATTCAGGTCCCATCGGATGAGATACAAGTGAGTGCCGACCAGACCATCCTCGCTCGATACGCGCATGCGATAAGTCGGCCCGAACTGACCTCGGCCATTCTGGTGGAATCCCAGGTGGCTAGTTTCCGTTACACCTCAGCTGGCACCAAAGCCCGCAACTGGTTGAAGTCTGAAATGAACTTCGTGGGCAGTTGGTTAGCCCGCCTCAGTCAAAACGGTCGACTTCCGTTCCAACTGCCGAACTCGCCGAGCCAGTGCTATGTCGGCATCCGAGCTGCCCTAGTGAAGGAGCGGAACTCATGATTCTCCAGTTCACCCAGTTGCGGCGTCCTCGACACGTGTTCGCTGGCGGAAGGACCAGTGTGGGAGCCTTCCAGGGCCTTCGGCAGTTCGGGCCCTACGATATGGGCGAATGCCCGAGTGAGCCGACCGTGGTATTTATCTACCCCCGCGAACTCCGGGAGCAAGCGAGAAGACTCTATTTGTCACTCCGCGATGGGATTGGACCGTTCAAGGGAACGATGCCCCTCTTGAGGTACCCACTTCCGCCTGCTGGGGTCATCCGCGTAGATGAGTTCACGACGGAGGGTATGTCTGAGGAGCAGTCTGCTGCCGCATATAAGCATGCCGTGGAGTCGTGGCTCGCCACTGGGGCAACTGCTGACATCGCGCTCATTCTCCACCCAAAGACCGAGCGTGACAACCAAGGAAACCCCTACCTAACATCCAAGTTCCCGCTTCTCCATGCCGGTATTCCGAGCCAAGTTGTGACGACTGACCTCTTGGCCAAAAAGGACGTGTTCGAGTGGTCTGCAGCCACGATTGCACTAGCAATGCTGGCGAAGATGGGAGGGGTTCCCTGGGGGGTGCAATCTGACTTGCCGCAAGACACGGTTATCGTTGGTGTCAACAGAGCGGTTGTCAGGGCCGCGAAGGGAGGTCTTATCCGGCATTACGGGTTCGCGAGCACGTTCTCTCACCAAGGTGTCTACCTCGGGACCCGGCTGTTCGAGCCTGCCGACTCAAAGCACGCCTACCTTGCGGGGCTGGAGCAGGCTCTTAAGGAGGCGCTTGGAGATTGGAAGTCCGACGCCGGTGATGTACCTGCCAACCTCGTGGTGCACGTAAGAAAGGAGTTGAGTCGCGACGAGACCGAAATCCTAGAAGGAGTGCTTAGGTCGGCACCTCCCTCTCTCGTCCGGTCTTATGCAGTCCTCAAGATTGTTGATGCCCATGAGGCCTTAATTAGCAACCCGTCCCAGAAGGACAACCAGCTCCCTCCGTCTGGTGTCCTGGTGCGACTTACTGGCAAGCGCGGTCTCCTTCAGATAACAGGATTGGGAGATGAGTCCAGCGCCGGAAAGCAAGTCTCACATCCCTTCTCCGTTAAGTTGCTGGCTAATTCTACAGCCGCCCCATCGTTCGAAGACTTGTCCGAGAATGTGCTCGCGATGGCCGCGATGAACTGGAGAGCTCTGAATGCCGACGCTGTTCCCGTTTCCATCAAATACCCTCAACTTGTGGCGGAGCTTCTTGGTAGGTTCCACGAGAGCGGGTTCGACGTAAGTCAACTCCCTCCAGACCTGATGAGGAGGCCGTGGTTCTTGTGAGTGCGCAAGGCTCTTCAGTCGTGGTGCTTCTTGGTGCGGGCGCGAGTAAGGATGCGGGCCTGCCCTTAGCGCTTGAACTCACTGGCGAACTCGCGAAGTATCTCCAAGAGCGGGGCGACAGCGCCGCGCTCGAAGCGTTGAACCTCATCATTGGTGGCCTCTCGTTTCAGGGGAAGGTGTACGGCGAGGGTCGGGCTCCGCAGCACGACATCGAGACGGTTCTTAGAGTAGCGCAGCAACTTGCTCGCAGGAATGAACAACCGCTTGCAACATACGTTGGGAGTTGGCATCCCGCTTTGGAGCGGCTGGCCCCCAACGGAGAAGGTGTGGTGTTCGAAAGTCTGACCGACATAGCAGAGGAAGTTATTCACGATTGCCTTCGAGCACCAGAAGTCAAGAGCAAGTTCAAGTACCTTGAAGAACTGTGGGAGATAGGGTTTGACATTGGCGAGCGCAACCCTCCTAGGGTTTTCACACTGAACTACGACTTGCTTCTTGAATTAGCGTTGGAGCATCATGACCGGGGGTTCACGACCGGGTTCAGCGATGGTGTGTGGAGCAGCGTCGAGTTCGATGAACCGGCACGGATGAGGATTTACAAACTTCACGGGTCCTTCGGGTGGTTTCGGCACGAACAGACTGGCGTGCTGTACGACCGAGACAAGGCACTTGACCGTGTCGACATCACCTTCGAGTCCGCTGGCACCAGAGATGAGGTTATCTTCGCTACGGATAACAAGTTGCGAGCCTTGCAACCTTTCCTTTGGATGTTCAACGAGTTTGACAACTCCGTCGCCAGTTGCCGCTTCGTCGTCACCGTGGGCTATGGTTTCAACGACGAACACATCAACCAGATAATCAGCAATGGCATGTCTGTAGATGAGTCTCGGCACCTGATTGTTGTGGGACCGGGATTGACCGAAGCCATCCTCGACAAAGCACCAGGGTTTAGCATCAAGCCACAAAGGACCCACTTCATCTTGAAAGGTGCCAAGGAGACTCTCCAAGGGGACCTGGTCCGGAAGAAGCTGGCGGAGATTACGAGCCTGACCGCCACCGAAGACCCCTTCACCGACCAACCGGTTCTACAAGGTTGAGGTTGACCTATAGAATGTAGCTCGCGAGCACCCGAGGATGCGACATGCTTCCTCCACGCTCATAGTGCGGTCCGCGCGGAGTTGGCGAGCGAGTTCGAGCTTCTTGCCGCTGAGAAGGTTGCGGCGACCGCCTCGCCGGCCACGCGCACGACTTGCCTCAAGTCCAGCTTTGGTCCTTTCAACAACGAGCGCCCGTTCGAATTCTGCAAGTGCCCCGAACACGTGCATAACGAGCTTGCCGCCGGGAGTGGTCGTGTCAATCGACTCCTGAAGCGACTTGAACCCGATGCCACGACTCTCCAGGTCCGCCATCAGGTCGATTAGGTGGCGGAGCGAACGGCCCAGGCGGTCGAGCTTCCAAACGACCAGGCAGTCACCGGGCCGAAGAAACGCTAAGCACTCGTCGAGCCCGGGTCGACTGGCTTTCGCTCCTGACATGGTGTCGGTGTAGACCTTGCCGCAACCAGCGCGTTCAGCAGCGTCGAGTTGCAGGTCGAGTGACTGGTCTGAGGTCGAGACACGCGCGTAAAAGACGTCCATGAAGGAAGTCATCTTAAGGTGGCATCGACTGAGGGTCCCGTCGAGACTTTGATTTCGAGACGACTAATGGTACAAACCCGGTCGGTGCAATGTGTAAATGTCCGTCTAATCTCACGAGTCGCATTGCGCCACCGTTTGTGCGACGCCGAGCTCTTTCGACATTCAGTCATGGTCGAGTCGTGTCGCTTCTAGTTTCTCAAGCAATTCCTTTGTCACTCGCGTAACTGGGTTGAGTCGCTTACCGTGTTCTCGGGCCCATTGGAGCCATTCCACTATCGGTGGCGCAGTCGTATCCACCTGGTGCTCCATAAGAGCCCTTTCTACGGCGTTTGCTAGGAAAAGGACTCGCTCGGAAGCGGCAAGCGACTTCGCCAACTTCTCAAGGTCTCGTCTACGTTCTTCTTCTTCCTCTCTAAGCCTTTGGCGCTCCCACTCTGCTCTCCTCTCCTGCTCGTGACGAATCTCGGCCTGCCGAATTGCCTCGCGGCGAACGGCGGATTCCTCCAGTCCGACTCTGATGGCCTGGACGATACTTTCGATTTGCCCATCTACTGGTGTTGCCGGTGAGTCCATCCACTCCCTCTCAGGTCCGTATGTGAACTTGACTTTGACGCGAAGTAGCCCGCACGGCTTGTACACATGGACCTCCCTCCTGTCGAGCGGTCCAAACTTTGCCTTTGGGTCATAGTTTGGGTTGTCGAATCGCCGGAGCTTCTCCTTTATGGCTATCTCGGCTCCCTCGCGGCCGAGAGTGAAGAGGACACTCGGGTGGTGTCCAGGCTTGAATGCCACAACGAGTCCGAGACGCTCACCGGCTTTGAGCAACTGGTCAAGCGTCCACAGGGCTCGTTGAGAGGAAGGCTTAGAGACTTCGAGATTGGCGGCATCATATCCCGTTCGGAAGAGGCCGTTGTAGGAGGGATACTGGTCGCGCAAATTCCGACGGGTTGCGACCGTGACCTGATGAGGTCGGCGACTTGAATAGTCTGCTCCTTCAACCTCGAAATAGACCAACGAGTCTGGAAAGGTCTTCCTCTTGTACTTCGGTCGAACAGGGATGTCGGCAGGCAATTTGCTCCGCTTGGGGCTCTGACCGGCCTCAACTTTCGCCCAGTAGCCCCGGCCAGGAGTGGGTATCCCGAGTCTGTTGCACCGCTTCTTCAGTGCAACGTCCGAGATGCCGTACTTTGGCGCAAGAGTTGCCATTGCGTCCGACCAGACCAGGTCGTAGAGTTCCTCGCGGGAAAACTCGTCTAGGTGCCTCATTGACTGAGTCTAGTTGAGCAGTGATTCATGGAGGTGCTTCAAGCCTCCGAAGTCCGATTGAGGTCTTCCTTCTTTGCCTGCCGTCGACGACCGATGGCCTGCCAATCTTCAGGCGTCAAGTCACGGCGGATTTCGACTCGGTGGTGCTCCAACCACATTTCGTATTCCTCGTCATCGACAAGAGAGAGTGCATCGACCCAAAAAGCCGCCCTGACCTCGCTCAGTTTGGAGTCAAGTCGGGGGTCGCGGGGATTGAAGTACGGGACTGCACCCGCAGCCCACATCGACTTCACGAGGTCATCTCTCTGCCTCTCATACTGCTTCCTAGCTTCGCGGTCTGGTGCATCCCACATGTAGTTTGCAAAGAATGCGAAGGCAATATAGCAAACGCCGATGACGGCGGCGACTCCCAGTCCAACTCCAAGCAACTGTCGAAACTCAGTGGCCAGCCGGTTTCCATCTGCCGGTTTGTATTGGGTGGCAACAACCGCGATGAGGGCGAAGATAACCGCGCCACTTAGGCATCCCACACCGCCATCCTTTCCGCCCGTGTTCCTTTCGAGGAGCACTAGCATGAGGATTAAGGCAACTATGAGAAAGACGGCAACGAGAATGACCATGTAGGCAACTCGGGATGATATGTCGATTTTGGACAACTGGCATCCTGACTGTCAATGTTCGACACATGTCGAAGCGAATCATTTCCGCGAATCGCCCGGCATATCGACTGCTTCTCAACATGATGAGAGCGGAACGCGAGTCCAGAGGATTTACTCAGCAGCAAGTCGCCGAGCAGCTCGGCCTGCCTGCCAGCGCCCTCGCCAAGTGGGAACGTGCTGAGCGCCGAGTTGATGTTCTCGACCTTCGGGATTATCTGCTTGCCTGTGGAGTTGACTTCTCTGAGTTCAATGCTCGGTGGAGCAAGTTAGCTGGTGACCTGGAGTCGGGAGGGAATTTCGAGGTCAAGTTGAGTTCTCGACCGAGGAGAGACGTTAGGCCAGATGAAAGAATCAACCGTTGAGGTACCAGATGGCCCAAGGTAGCAAGTCGCAAACTGGGAGACCGTTGACAATCAAAGCAGAGCGACCCAGCTTTCTCAGTTCGCGGATTTCCATCAAAGTGTAGTGTCGACCAGCCATCGTGTTAGGCAGCTTTGCATGCTGATACTCCTCGGCGACCTTGAAGCCTGCGACTTTCGTTACTTCTGTGATGACCGTGTGCCGCATCGTGTTTGAATCCTGTCCCTCGCTTAGTGTCAACCCTGCTCGATTGACGAGGTCTCGGAAGACAACTCTAACGCAAGTGGTGTCGAGCGGCTTTCCGGTGCCATCGTCGGCAATGTACTCTCGACCAGTGAAGTCGCCAATGAAGTTCACAATGAACTCTGGCAATGGGATGCTTCTATTGTCGCGAACTCCGGTCTTGGTCAGGTCTCGCCAGCGTCTCCGAGTCGCGGACACGGCACCCAATGGTTCAATCCATAGCCGCCCGTCCTCATCGGGAATGACGTCGCGCGGGCGTATCGCTCCAATCTCGTTCGGTCGCATCCCGGCGAGTTGTAGTCCAAAGACTGCCCGCTCCAGGTCGGTGAGGTAAGGCAAGTTACACACAGCGCGAATAGTTTCAAGAGGTATGGGCTGTTTGTCTGTAGGAGCGTTCGGCTTGCCTCGGCGAAATATGAGTCCCAAGTCGTCGTCAAAAGTTAATCGAGGTTTCAGATGGGCGTAGCTCCCCAACGACAGTTGGCGCCAAGCGGACTTCACTAATGCTATCGCAAGTTCGACTGAATGGTCAGATAGAGTTTCACCCTCTTTACGACCAGGGAGTGCAGCAACAACTTTGACCCACTCAACTAAGTGCCTCTGGGTCACTTCGCTGGCCATGGTGCCTCCGAGTGTTGTCTTCTTCCCATCAAGCAGGAAGGGCAGTGAGAGTTTCGCTAAATGAGAGCGGTCTGAAACAGTGTTCTTTCCCTTGGTCTCCTTAAGTGCAATGGACTCTTCTGCAAGTGCCCTTATTGTTGGAGTTGCGCTCGCTCGTGCTCGTTCAACCATCGACTCAATCGACCATTCTCCCGTTTCGAACCGCTCTAGCACCTCGGCAGCATGCTTAAGCTGTTCAGGGTTGACCTTGACGCCGACTGTGCTTTGCGCAACATCGAGAATGAATGGGGTTGCCTTGCGCAGCACTTCGGCCTTCGCCTCGCATAGCTTCTGGGTTGAGCCGTAGACCGACTTGCGAACGAGCACCACCTCTCCATCAATCTCCTTGGGCAACCAAATGTGCATCCTATAGGTGACAGTTTCCTGTCTGCCTGGCAAGAGGTTCGCCGCTTTTTGACCGAAAACGTACTGGACTGTCCCTCTGTGCGTGACCCGAATTTGGTAGGCATGAGGTTGTCCATCCTTCTTGAGGCGCATGCGGAGATTATGGCTCTATATAACCCTCGACATAACCCTATAACGGCAATTCAGGGTCGCAGTTTGAACCTGCGTGGCCTCAGATATCCCGATTTAGGTTCCAGTCCCGCGAGGGGTGTGGGTTCGAGTCCCACCTTGCCCACCA
>ERZ761602.1062-NODE-1062-length-52882-cov-15.211407_pt1 | contig 52882 bp, 38 predicted proteins | sample MGYA00512165_ERZ761602 | MGnify/ENA primary metagenome ERZ761602 (study PRJEB28899, sample SAMN02445085) | bioreactor sludge metagenome | biome: EBPR sludge; isolation source: Thorneside wastewater treatment plant | place: Australia: Brisbane, Thorneside...
CCCCGTTGTGCAATTTCTTGGCGGCGGCTGTCTCAGTCACGTTGGCACACAGGGCCCGACTCTGCGTCTGCGTCTGCGTCTGCGTCTGCGTCTGCGTCTGCGTCTGCGTCCGCGTCTGCGTCTGCGTCCGCGTCCGCGTCCGCGTCCGCGTCTCCCTCAGTACCTCAACGCCACCGCAAAATGCAGCCGCCCCCGCGGATCATCCCCGACCCGCGGCACCAGCGGCACCGCGTACTCGAGCGAGACCGCGCCGATCGGCAACAACATCCGCACCGCCGTCCCCACCGCCGGGCGCACATCGTCGATCCCGACGACCGTCCACGTGTTCGTGATCAGCCCGGCGTCGACGAACAGCGCCGACGCCACCGGGAAGCCGCCCAGCTTCCACACCGTCACCTGGGCGTCCGCCGTCGTGAGCGCGCGGATGTTGCCGCCGGCCGGCAAGACGCGGATCTGCGTCGTCTGCCCCAGCGGCGGCACGGTCTCCTCGATGATCTCGGTCGCGAGCCGGTCCTCCTCGAAGCCACGCACGGTCGAATCGCCGCCGGCGAAGTAGCGCTCGACCTCGGGGAGGAGCACCGCGCCGTCGAGCGGGATGCCCTGATCGTAGCGAGCGTCGAGCCGCAGCTGCAGCCGGCCCCGCGTCAGGAAGACCTGGCCGAGGCCGTTCACCTTCACGAACGTGTCCTGGCCGAACAGGTACGGGCTCGCGTACGCCGCGCCCGCCTCGAGGCGGAAGCCCTGGTCGGGCGCGAGCGGGTTGAGGTTGCCGCGCGCGTCGCGGCGCTGGTCCCACGACAGCGTGAGGCCGACCGTGCCGGTGTTGGTGATGATCGGGTTGGTCGTGATGTCCCCGGCGAGGCCCGGCGGCCGCACCAGCTCCTCGTCGCGGCTGCGGCGCCGCCAGTCGAGGCGCAGGGCCGCCGTGAGCAGGCGCCCCCCCTGGGTGTCGCTGCGCGGGCGCTCCCACGTGCGAGACGCCGCGAGCGACGTGCCGGCGCTGACCAGCGCGCCGAAGCGCTCGGTGTCCTGCTGGCGCCAGAAGCCGGCGAGCTCGGTGTCGAACGACGGACCGAGGAACCTGCGCGAGAGCCAGCGCGGCGCGCGCATCGTGGCCTCGACCGCCTGGTACTCGGCGCCGAAGGTGAGCGCGGCGTCGACGCGCGCGCCGACGCGGCGGAAGTTCGGCCACGACGGCTTGGCGCGCACGAACACGCTGGACTCGCTCGACCAGCCCGCCTCGAAGTCGAGGCGCGCGTCGTAGTCGTGGCGCTCCTCGACGCGCACCACCACGTTGACCGTGTCGCGCCGCGAGTCGTCGATGCCGATGAAGTCGAGCTTGACCGCGTCGAAGAGGTTGGTGGCGCGCAGCCGGCGTGGGCCGGAGGTGAAGAGGTCGCCGGTGAGCGGCGCGCCGGTCCTGAAGGCGAGCTCGTCGCGCACGACCCACTCGCGGGTGCGGAAGTTCCCGCGCACCAGCACCTCGCCGATGTGCAGCTCCTGTCGCTCCTCGATGTTGAACGTCACCACCACGCCGTGCGGGCGTCGTCCCGGCTCCGGCTCGAGCGGCGTGACGCGCGCGCGCGGGCGGCCGAACGACCAGTACCAGTCGGCGAGGTCCTTGGCGCGATCCTCGAGCGTCTGCTTCACGTAGGGGTCGCCGGGCTTGATGTTGATGCGCGCGAGCAGGCGCTGCTCGTCGCCGGCGTTGGCGCGCCCCGCGGCGCGTCCCTCGAAGACCACGCGCACCGCCTCGATGACCGTGCGCGGTCCCTCGTCGATGGTGAACCGCACCTGCAGCTCGCGTGGGCGATGCTCGGCCAGCACCTGGGCGGTGCTCACCGCGGCGGCGACCCAGCCAGCCTGGGTCGGCGCGACGTCGACGCGCGCCCTGGCCTCCTGGAAGCCTCGGGACTGGTAGTAACGCTCGAGCGCGGCGACGTCGGCCGCGAGCTGGGCGGTCGAGACGAAGCTGGTCACGCCGAACAGCGTGCGCGCGGTCGAGCGCGACCCGATCGCGCCGTCGAGCTCGCGGCGGGGCAGGGAGCACTCGTTCCGCGGGGCCTCCCCCGGCGGCGCGTACGGGCGGCACACGATCGCGACCGTCCTGGTCTCGCGCACCGCGCCGGGCTCGATGCGGTAGACGACGCGGTCGAAGGCGCCCAGGCGGACGCGCTCGCTCGTGATCGCGACGTCGAAGTAGCCGCGGCTCTGGTAGTAGCGTTCGAGCGCGCGCGCCGACGCGGCGACCTCGACGTCGTCGGCGGTGCCCGACGAGGCGAAGGTGAGCTGCTTGGTCAGCTCGTCGTCGGGGAACGACGCCTTGTCGTTGCCCTCGAAGACGACGTCGAGCTTGCGGCGGGGGTCGATGCTCACCCGGACGTCGACCTTGCGGGTGCGGCGGTCGAACGAGGTCAGCGGATCGAAGTCGTGGATCACGCGCACCGACGGGTAGCCGCGGCGCTGGAACATCGCGGTGATGCGGTCGATGTCGTCGAGGAAGCGGGCATAGGTGAAGCGTCGGCCGCGGGTGAAGGCCGCGACGATCTCGCGCGCCGGGATCGCGAGGTCCGTGTCGCCGGAGGACGCGTTCACCACCTCGATCCGTCCGAGCTCGTACTTGGGTCCGAGCGTCGCGGACACCCGCGCGCGCATGCCGTAGCGGCCGACCGGCTCGAGCACGATCGCGACCTGGGCTTCGAAGAACCCCTCGTCGCGCAGGTAGCGGCGGATCCGCTCGCTGTCCTCGTTGAGCAGGGCCTGCCGATCGTCGAGCTCCCAGGGCAACGAGGTCCCGACCCGCACACGCAGCCGGCGCCGGACCTCGTCGTCGAGGAGCGCGTTGGACAGGAGCGCGTCGATGAGCCCCTGCTTCACGCTGACGTCGACCCAGCGCACGATCACGATGGGGTCGAGCACGAGCGTGAGCTTCGTGCCGCCGCCCGGCGCCGGGCCCTCGGCGGTGTCGACGAGCTGGTAGCCGATCTTCTCGGCGAACGCGGCCAGCGCGTTGCGCGCCTGGTCGTCGAAGGTCCTGCGCGACCGCAGCTCCGCCTCGAAGACGCGGCGCAGCCGCGCCGGGTCGTCGATGAGGTTGCCCTTGAGCTCGATCTCGGTCCAGGTGGCGGTCGCCGCGGGCTTCGGCTGCGCGGCCGCGATCCCCGCCGGGGCGGCGAGGGCGAGGACGACGAGGAGGAGGACGGAGCGGATCACTTGCCGAAGAGGAGTCGCAGCACGCCCTTGAACTCGAGGTCGGTGACATCGTCCTCGGCAGCGTCGTCGAAGCGCTTGACGAGGATGCCGGCCTCGGCGGCGAAGGTCGAGAGCTGTCCGCCGGCCCAGCCGAACAGCGGGCGCAGCTTGTGATGCGGGAGCCGCTGCTCGAGGCGGACGTTGATGCTCGATCCCCGGGTCGTGCGCTCGAAGTCGCCGAGCGCCCGCGAGGTCTCGAGCAGGCGCTTCTCGGCGTGGAACCCGAACGAGCTCAGGTTGAGCTCGATGCGCGCGACGTCGAGGGTCGAGATCTCGCGCAGCGGCTCGGCGAACCGCGCCTCGAGCAGGTCGGAGGCGAACTGGCGCACGAGCTCGTCGGTCACGCCCTGCGAGTTGTCGGTCGATGGGTCGATCCGCGTGGGGTCGTTGACCAGCGACTGGTCGCCGAGGCTCCGCCGGAGCTCCTCCGGGGTCCGTCCCGACAGGATGAGCTGGAGCGTCTGGCCCTTGTCGAGGCCCGACGAGGTCGAGAGGTCCCAGTTGAGTCGCGGCCAGTCGCCCGAGATCGAGAGCGTGATGAGGTGCTCCTGGCCGCTCGAGTCCCGGTAGTCGGCCTCGCTCGTGATGGTCAAGGTCGGCGTCTGGTCGAGCACCCGGCGTCGCGACGAGAACTCGACCCGTCCCTGGGTGCGGGTGAAGCGGGGCCGCACGAGCGGGATGCGGAAGGTGCCGCGCTCGACGTGGATGGTGTCGTCGAACCGCGGGTCGCGCGGGGTGCCGGTGATCGAGACCCGGCCATAGAGGTCGATGTTGGCCAGGTTGTTGACCACGGAGAACTTGCGGACGTCGACGGAGAGATTCAGGGTGGCGTTGCCGAGCAGCGGCGTCGTCTCCCAGATCGGCGGCGACGATGGGCCGGTCGGCGCCGACGGGACGAGGGTCTCGCCCAGGGCGAAGTCGCGCGTGTAGCGGCCCGTCGTGAGCTCGACGCCGCCGCCGATCGCGAGCTGGTCGTCCTCGAACTTGACCTCGATCCCGTCGAGGCTGATCACGAGGTCGAGCGTGCGCTGCACCCGGAAGGTGAGGGCGTCGGCCGACGCCTTGACCTCCGCGGCGCGTACCTCCCAGCCCTTCAGCTCGATCGCGCCCGTGATGTCGCGCAGGGTGCCTTCGTCGTCGATCTTGCCGCCGACGCCGTCGAGCTCGATCCGGAGGTCGGCGGCGCGCGCGCCGACGAAGGAGACCGTGCCGCGGTCGAGCGCGATCTCGCGGCGCAGCGCGCGCGGCAGGAGGCGCAGCTGCCGGCCGTCGCCGAACACGAGCTCGCCGTCGACCTCGGGCGTCGGGCCGACGCCCGTGAGGCGCACCGAGACGCTCGCGGTGCCGCTCGCCTGCGCGAAGGTGTCGGGCGCGAAGGCGAGCAGCATCTCGCCCGCCAGCTCGCCCCGGACCAGCACGGCCCACGCCCTGGGGGTCAGGCCGGCGAAGGTCACGCCGCCGGCGACGGTCAGCGGCGCCGTCGCGCGCTGATACCCGTCGTCGACCTCGACCGACAGGCCGGTGAGCGAGAGCTTGCCGTTGGAGAAGTCGATGCGGCCGCCCGGGATGCGCAGCATGGCGTCCTGGCCGGCGAGGCGCAGCGCGACGTCGAAGAGGTCGAGGCTCACCTGCACGCTGGGCAACTTGCTCGAGCCGGTGATCCGCGCCGTGAGCGCCGCCGACCCCGTCGTGCGGTCGAAGAACTCGCCGAGCAAGGGCTGCGCCTTGAGCAGATCGAGCTGCCCCCGGGCGGAGAGATCGAGCTTGGCCGCGCTGGCCTCGCCCTCGACGGTGATCTCGCCCATCGGCGTCGACAGCCGCGCCGGCGAGGTCAGGCGCGCGCGCGTGCCGTCCCAGGCGACCTGGAGCGGCGCGATCGCGCGAACCGCCAGCGGCACCGGCTGGCCGTCGGGACCCTCGGCCTCGCCGACCAGTGAGAGGTCCGCGAGATCGAGCATGACGGAGAGCGGCGCCGGAGCCGGGCCCGACGATCCGAGCTCGGTCTTCACCTGCACGCGCCCCGTGCCCCACAGCTGCGTGCCGGGCGGCGCGCCGAGCGCCTTGAGGTCGAGGAAGACGTCGGCCTCGAGCTGGGTGACGTGCGCGGTGAGCTCGAGCGGGTAGGGCGCCCGCGTGCCGAGCGTGCCGCTCACGATGACGCGCCCGTCGAGGAAGCTGCCGCTGAAGCTGACGAAGCCGGGGCCCGCGGGCGCGAGCCGGAGATCGCCGTCGCCCAGGTAACCGCGCCGGAACCAGGTCTTCGACAGCCGGATCGTGCCCTCCACCTGCGGGGCGTCCACGGTGCCGGCGAGCGCCAGACCTGCCGCGTCGATGAGCGCGTCGGCCTCGAGGTCGGAGCCCGCGAGCTTGAGGATCGCCGCCAGCGGCAGGTGCGAGAGCTGGAGCTGGCCGCCGAGGTTCTGGCGGCTGTCGGCGGAGACCGCGCCGGCGATCTCGCCGCCCTTCTGTCGCGTCGCGCGTACGATCGCGCAGCGCCCGCCGGCCGAGCCGCCCACCCCGAGGCACTCGTCGACGATCGGCCGGGCGATCGCCGACGGGCTCTTGTTGTGGCATCCGAGGGAGGTCGGCTTCTGGTTGAGCCAGACCGCGACGTCCTGGAGCGTCTCGCCGAGCGCGACGACCTGGTCGGCGCACGCCCAGCCGTCGAACACCATGCGCCTCGGGTCGAGCGGCCCGCGCAGGGTCACGTTCGCCGAGAGCTTGCCCGCGAGGAGCTGGCCGACCGTCTTGATCTTGGCGAGATCGACCTTGCTCGCGACGACCTTGAGCGGGTTCAGGTACACGCTCGGGGTCACCTGGACGCTGCCGCTGAAGCGCAGGCTGCCCAGCGTGCGCGACGTCGCGCTGACGATGCGCACGGTGTCGTTCTCGAAGTGGATCGTGCCGCGCAGGTCGCCGAGGATCGGTACGCCGCGGAAGTTGATCTGGCTCTGGACCTTGAGGTCGCTGACGCTGCCGCCGATCGTCACGCGCGTGCTTCCGCTCGTCGTGCGGCGCGGCGGCGGCGGCGCCGGCTGCGCCTGCCGCGAGCGAAGCGAACGCTTCCGGCGCAGCACCCGCGACGAGCCGAGCGAGGCTTCGAGCGAGGCTTCGATCGACCGGCTCCCCGTGCGCCGCATCGGTCGGAGGGCGCGACGCGGCTGCGCCGCCGCGGCCTTGGTCGGCTTCGGCGCGGCCTTGGTCGGCTTCGGCGCGGCCTTCGCGCGCTTCTTGTTGCCGCTGGTGACGAGCTCGATGAGCGCCTCGACGTTCCCGATGTCGATGTCGATGGCGCAGCCGTCCTGGAACGCGAGCTCGGCGCCGCCGGTGAGGAGCGTGCACTTGACCAGGGTGCCGAGGAGGTTCGGCATCGAGAAGCGCACGCCCTCGACGTGCACCTTGTCGAGCGACTTGTCGAGGTAGAGCTGGCCGCGGTGGACGTTGAGGTGGCCGAGGCGCAGATCGATGCGGTCGACGGAGATGCCGTAGGTGGTGTCGCCCTTGCGGCGCAGCGCGTGGAAGCTCCCCGAGAGCCGGCCCGAGCCGACCGCCCGCAAGAGCGTGGGCGGCAGCCACGGCGCCATGTCGATCGCCTCGTCGATGCCGATGTCGGAGTCGACCCAGTACGGCGAGCGATCGGAGCCGTCTCCTCCCCACTTCGCGGACAGCCGCACCCGTCCGTCCGCGCCGCGGGCGATGAACTCGTCGACCGAGCCCTCGTCGACCGCGAGATCGTAGACGCCGGTGAGCGCGTCGAGGCTGAGCAGGAGCGGCGGCTCGAGCGCCGACAGCTTGTAGGTGAGACCGGTCGCCTTGATGGCGACCGACGGGTAGAAGATGATCGGGCCGCTGACCGTGGCCTCGAGCGTCACCGCGTCGCCGCCGATGTCGGGGTCGATCGACTGGCGCAGGAGCGTGCCCGCGTTCTCGACCTTGAGCGTGACGTCCCAGATGCCGCCGTACGGCGTGTCCCAGTAGTCGATCATCGAGCCGTAGATCGACGCCTTCGCTCCGTTCTTGGTCTCGACGACGACGTCGAAGCCCAGCGTGTTGGCGACCGGATCGCTCGGCCACTGCGCGGGGAGCTGCGCGAGGCGCGACACCTCGAGGCGCTTCACCGGGAACGAGTACTCGCCCTGCGGCTTCCACGCGCCGTCCTTGCCCTTCTCGTAGTAGAGGTCGATCTGGCCCTCGCCGCCGGTGAGGGCGAGCGACGTGTACATCTTGGGGACCAGCGGATCGGACGGGTCCATGTAGAGGAAGCCCTTGCCCGAGACGTCGGCCACGGTGCCGCGGAACAGGTAGGCCTCGCCGACCGGCTTGTTGAGGATCTCGACGTCGACGGAGCGGACCTCGAAGTCGCGCAGGTCCCAGAGCGGCGACGTCGCCGCGAACACGCCGGCGTGGAACCCGGCCTCGCGCCGGCCGTAGAACGCGGCGATGATCGAGAACACCGTGACGTCGTAGTCGTGCAGCGGGTACGGCTCGGTGACCTCGCGCAGCACCACCGCGCCGCCGTGCATGACCACCTTGCGCAGCACGAAGTCGTGGCGCCCGAAGATGAGCGAGTGCAGATCGAGCTCGCCGGTGACCTTGTCGGTGCGCACGACGCGCTCGCCCTCACCGTCCCAGATCTGCACGTCGCGGAGCGTGACCGGCAGCCAGCCGCCGCTCACGACCTTGGGCAGGTCGGAGATGGGCCATTCCACCGACTTGATCGCGATCCGCCCGCGCATGCGGGCGTTCATCATCTCGCACAGGTTCTGGGCCAGGTCCGGGCCCTCGAACTGGATCCGCACCACGGCCAGCGCGCTGCCCAGGAGCACGACGAGCGTCAGCGCGATTCCGGCGATCCACCAGCGGAGCCGTCGTCGCCGGGTCGGAGGCCGGGCGGAGGGCAAGGGAGCCGAAATTACCACGTGTCCAGCTTCCGCAGCCGCAGCAGGACCCTCGCGTCGCCCGAGGATCGGCCCTCGCAGCGGCGCCGCACCGGCGGGCCCGGCGAGAGCGTGCAGTCGTACGTGCCCTCGAGGCCCGGCACCGAGAAGTGGACGCCCGCGAGGCGCAGCTGGTTGGCCCGCTCGACGATCAGCTCGCCCGCGTCGACGCGCAGCCGGCCGAGCGTGAGATCGGGGTCGCCGAGGTGCACGAGGCCGTCGACGGCCTGGTCCACGCTCAGCGCCACGCGGCCGCGGAGCGCGTGGCCCAGCTCGCGGCGCACGTCCGCGCGCAGCCAGGGCCGGAGGTCGAGCGCGCGCTCGGTGGCGAGCGTGGCCGACAGCCAGGACGGCGCCGCGCCGTCGGCGCCGCCGCCCCAGCGCGCCGCCGCCTGCACGCGGCCGCCGGCGACGTCCACGGCGACGCCGGCGAGCACGCCCTCGCCGGTGTGCAGGTCATGGCGGAAGGCGAGCGGCGGCACCACGAGGTCGATCGGTGGGTCGACGGCGAGCGTGTGACGGAGCCCGGCGGCGGTCACGCCCACGCGCGAGCCCCGCCCGAAGTGGCCGGTGGGCCAGTCGTCGTGGAGCGTCGCCGCGACGTCCACGCGCTCGCCGCCGGCGAGGGCGACGCTCGCGTCGAGCACGACGTCGCGCGCGTCGGTCGGCGCGAGCGCGCGGAGGTCGAGGCGCGTCAGCGCGAACCGGCGCTCGCGTACGACGGCCTCGCCGCCGCGGCCGCGCGCGCGCAGCGCGAACACCAGGCGCGCAGGCGTCGCGCGCGGGTCGTACGCGAGCGCGCCGCTGGCGTCGGCGTCGTCGGCGGTCACCACGAGGTCGTGGCGCGTGGCCGCGGCGTCGACCGGCAACGCCGCGACGGTCACGCGCACGTGCGCCGCGGCCACGTCGCGCAGCTCGAGGCGCGGGCCAGCTGGCACGCGCGCGCCTGGGGCGCGCTCCGCGCGTGGGTCGAACGCGGCGACGAGGCTGACGTCGGTGTCTCCGGCGTACCGGGGCGCCCGCGCCGGCACCTCGCGCAAGACGACCTCTCCGCCGCTCACCACCACCCGCCGCGCGACCACGTCGTGGTGCCCGAAGAGGACGCGGTGCACGTCGACCTCGGCGCGCACGGTGGCGGCGCGGAGCACCACGACGCCGTCGGCGTCCGTGACGTGCACATCTTGCAGGACGACGGGCACCCATCCCCCGCGCGCCACCGTCGGCAGGCTGGCGAGGGGCCAGTCGATCGCGCCGATCTCGACGCGACCTCGCATGTCGGCGTTCAGGCGCGTACATACGCGCGACGCGAGCGCCGGGCCGGCGAAGGCCACGCGCGCGACGACGACCGCCGCCGCCGTCATCGCCAGCCCGAGCGCGAGCATCGCGAGTGGGATACGCCACAGCCACCGTCGGCGCGACCGCGGTGATGCGACCATGCCGGGCGACGCTAGCACCTGGCTCCGGCGTCGACGTAAGCGAGGCTCGCACCCGTTCGTGGGCCCGTCATGTTTCGCTTGCCGTCGCCGACGCGACCGCTCATAAAGGAACTACGGGCTCTCTACACGAGGTATTCATGAACGAGGGAGACAACCTTCCGGCACTGCAGCGAGAAGTGCTGCGACCGACCTCGGACCGCGGACGGCTGGCTGCGCTGGCGACGATCTGCTCGCTGGCGGGGGTCGCGCTGGGATTCGCGCTCGCCGGGACGATGTTCGCGTCCATCCCGATGTCGGCGCGGGTCCATTATCCCGCGCACGTACGCTGCGCCGCCGACACCCCTGCCTGGATCGGTGTGGGGATTCGCAGTGATGGCCCGACTCCCGGCGCCTGGGTGCGCACGGTGAGGCCGGGCTCGCCCGCGGCGGCGAACAAGCTCGCCGTCGGCGACGTGATCACCGCCATCGACCGTCAGCCGATCCGCGACAACGACGGCCTCGTCCGCGCCGTGCGCTCGCGCCGGCCCGGCGCCGAGGTGATGCTGACCGTGCAGCGGGGATCGGGCACCTTCGACCGTCCGCTCATCCTCCAGCCGATGCCGCACGCGGTCTGGCAGGCGGAGCTCGCCGCCGAGCGCCGCGCGCGTCGTTAGTGGCCCGCCAGTCAGTTGCAGTAGCCGGCGCTGCCGTCGCTGTTGATGCGCACGCACCGGCCGACGATGGAGTCCTCCGTCTCGAACGTGATGGCCACCTCGTCTCCGACGCCAGCCGGAAACGGGTCGGTGGGGCCGACGCTGCCGTCGGGGCGCGCGGTCGTGATGACGCCCTGTCCCCGGTCGCGGTTGAAGACGTAGACGACAGCGTCGGCGTACACCGGCGTCGGGGCATACGAGAACCGGGCCGCGCCGGCCGCCACGTCGATGGTGAAGGTCATCCGCTCGGGCTCTGGCGGCGGGATCGGAATCGACGGGGTGACGCAGCCGCCCGCGACCGCGGCGAGCGTCATCAGCGCGAGCAGGGAACGACGAAGCACGCCCCGATAGTAGGCAAGATCCAGTCCGAAAACACCGATGGCCCAACCCGGCGAAACCGCTAGGGAGGGGCCATCAACTTGCTTGGCGGGCTGCCAACACCGTTGGCGCCACCGTGTCAGCGGGTGCGCTTGACCTTGAACGGCAGCATCACCGAGACGCCGACGCCGGCGAACAGGTGGTGAAGGAAGCGGCTGTCGTCGTCCTTGACCGCGAGGTCCGCGTTGAAGTCCGCGCCGGACGGGTTGTCGCTGAAGGCGTAGTCGCGCACGGCCAGGTCGATCGCGATGAAGTCGTTCACGAAGACGTGGATGCCGCCGCCCAGGTAGAGGCCGGGACGGAAGCCGCTGTTGAGCGGCGGGTCGTTGTTGGGGTTGTCGTCGGCGTTGACCATCGGGTCCGCAGGGGCCGGATCGACGCCGGGCATCGGATCGTTGCAGATGCTGGGATTGCAGTCGGACTTCAGGCTCGCGAACGACACGCCGGCCTGGAAGTAGAAGTCGAAGTTGACGTAGGCCTGCCCGAAGGCCGCGAGCTTGCCGTACCAGGGCGTGAGGCTCGCATACGCCGCACCGTGCAGCGGCATGGAGTTGAGGCGCTGCCTGAACTCCTCCACCGAGGGCTCGCGCGTCTGGTTGTCGACGTTGGGCTCGAGCGGCGATTCGATGATGCGCTTGGTCAGCTTGGTGTCGAGCGCGGTCGAGCCGACGCCGATCACGCCGATCGAGAACATGTCGCTCAGGTGGTACTCGAGCTTGAGCCCGCCCCCGATGAAGTGGCGGAAGTCGGCGTTGATCGTCGACTCGAAGAGCGCGGTCATCTCGAGGCGCTTCGCGACGAGGAGCAGCCGGTGACGCACCGCCGGTTGTTCCTCGAGGTAGTTGCGCTTCTGCGAGCTGATGGCCGGCGCGTCGTCGGCGGAGGCCGTCGGACCGAGGAGGCCCAGCGCGGCCGAGACCAGGACCGTTCCGGCGAGCGTGAAGGTCGTCTTCTTCATGTTCTCTCTCCGGTCTCCGCTCAGCGGAAGGTCGTGTACTCGAACGTGGGTGGGATCCAGAAGCTCACGCCGATCTGGAACATCAGGTTGTTGATGAGCGTCGAGTCGGCGTTGGCCTTCGCTGCCTCCGCGGTGGTGTTGTTCATCTGGTCGCGCAGCAGCGGCTCGAACTTGTCGACGAAGATGTAGTCGCGGATGCCGACGTTGACCGTCAGCCACTGGAAGAGGAAGAAGCGCATCGACGCGCCGATGTTGGGCGTGATGAGCAGGTTGGTGAACCCGGGGAAGCGCGGGTCGCGCGGCACGACCTCGGACTGGGTCACGCCGACGCCGGCGGTGAAGTACGTCTCCCAGGCGACCAGCTTCTTGTCGAGGATCGCGAACTTTCCGTAGACCGGGACGTAGTGGAAGTTCAGCGCCGCGGAGAAGTTGTACTTGTTGATCGTGGGCAGGCGGCGGGCCTGGCGACCGACGAGGTCGAAGGGCTCGCGGAACTGCTTGGTGTAGTACTGACCCTCGACGCCGACCGCGAGCACGTCGGTGAGGAAGTAGTTGAACTGACCGCCCGCCGAGTAGTGGCGGATCATGTTGTCGTTCATCGTCGTCGAGAGGAACGGCATCAGGTCGGTGCGCCGGATCTTGAGGAACGGCTTGCGCATCACGACGACGATGTCCTGCCACGACACCGGCTTGAGCTCGCGCGACGTGGTGTCGATCTTGACGGTGTCGGACTCGGCGCCGAGGTCGGCCTCGAGGTTCTTCTCCTCTTCGCCTTCCATCTCGATCTCACCCTCGTCGACCGGCGGCGGGGCACCGTCTTCGCCTTCCATCTCGATCTCGTCGTCCGGCTGGGCCTGGGCGTCGCCCGGGATGGCGGCGAGCGAGCAAAAAGCGATCGCGGCCACGGTGGCGGCGACGGTTGATGACCTGAGATTTGGTCGGCGCATGTCGTTCGCGTCTCCTCGCTCGGTTCCCCGGGAGCGGCAAATTCCGTAATGATTCCGGGAGTTTGCCCCTGTTCCGCGGAAGCTTGGCGCACTATATCACGCGCATTTTTCAGATCACAAGACGGATGCCGCGAATCCTTGTTGCATGTCGAGGGCTTGCTGCTAGCCGCCCCCCTGCAACGTCGGCTCGCGACCGGTGTCAGGCGGCGCTCGCCTCGTCGGCGTCCTCGTAGAGCGCCTCGACGAAGGCGCGGGCATCGAACGGCCTCAGGTCCTCGAGCTTCTCGCCGACGCCGATGTAGCGCACCGGCACCTTCAGCTCGTCGCAGATCCCCAGGATGACCCCGCCCTTGGCCGAGCCGTCGAGCTTGGTGATCACGATGCCGGTGATCTCCATCGCGTCCTTGAAGGTCTTGGCCTGGGTGATCGCGTTCTGGCCCGTGGTCGCGTCGAGCACCATCCACGTCTCGTGCGGCGCGCCGGGCATGGCCTTGTCGACCACGCGGCGGACCTTCTTGAGCTCGTCCATCAGGTCGACCTTGGTGTGGAGCCGGCCGGCGGTGTCGCAGATGACGACGTCGGCGCCCTCGTCGACGCCGCGCTTCACGGCGTCGAAGATCACCGACGACGGATCGCCCCCGGCCTTGCCCTTCACGACCGTCGCCTTGGCCCGGTCGCCCCAGACCTCGAGCTGCTCGGTCGCGGCGGCGCGGAAGGTGTCGCCGGCGGCGAGCACGACCTTCTTGTCCTGCTTCGCGAGGTGCGCGGCCAGCTTGCCGATCGTCGTCGTCTTGCCGACCCCGTTCACGCCGAGGACGAGCAGGACGAACGGCTTCTTGCGGTCCCAGTCGACGGGCGCGGCGCCGACGTCGAGGATCTGGCCCGACGTCTCGCGGATCTTCGTCCAGATCTTCTGCGGGTCGGTGAGCTCGTCCTTGGTCAGGCCTTTCTTGACCGCGTCGAAGATCCGGTCGGCGGCGCGCGGCCCGATGTCGGCGGTGAAGAGCACCTCCTCGAGCTGCGGCAGCACGTCCTCGTCGATCTTCTTCTTGCCGAAGATCTTGCCGAGCTTGGCGACGAACCCGCCGCGCGTCTTGGTCAGGCCCTGGCGGAAGGCCTCCTTCGCCTCCTCGTCAGTCTCAGTCCCCGTGCCCGTGCCCGTGCCCGTCTCTTCGTCTTCCTCTTCGTCTTCTTCGTCGCCGTCCTCGTCCCCCTCGTCGTCCTCCTCCTCGGGCTCCGCCACCTTCGCCGGCTTCTTCCCCGGCTTCCTCACCGGCGGGCGCTTGCGCTCGCGGGCCGGACGCACGGGCTCCGGCGCGCCGATCACGCGATCGCGCATGGCCTTGGCGCCCTTCTCCTTGCTCTTGTCGCCGGCGCGGCGCAGGAGCAGGAGGCCGAGGAGCACCACGGCCGCCACCACCACGAGCGTGATGATCTCTTGGGTCATGACGTGGGGTGCGTTATAGCCCCGCGCCGGCCCGTTCGGCCAGCGCCGCCGCCACCTTGGCCTCGGCCGCCGGCAGGAGCCCCTCGTCGGGCGTTCGCCCCGAGAAGTAGGCCTCTTCCACGAACTCGGTCAGCTCGGTCATGCGCAGGGGCGCGGACCTCGACCGCACGTGGTCGACGATCTGGCGAGGGGACCAGATGCCCCAGAGATCCGGCGACGGCAGGATGGGCAGCGCCGCCCGCCGGTAGAGCGTGAAGATCTTCTCGCGCACCGGGACGAGATCGATGCGCGCGCCGCGCAGCTCGCCGCGGTGCGGGACGGTCAGCGTGAACTGCTCGCTCACGTGGCCCGGCGCCGCGACGCGGACGCTCCACTCGCCGATCGCCAGCTCCTCGATCGCGAAGCGCCCGTCGCCCGCCGACTCCGCGCGGCGCACGACGGCGCCCAGGGTCAGGAGGAGCTCGGCGCCGGCGATGGGCCGGTTGCGCACGGCGTCGCGGACCAGGCCCGCGAAGCCGTGGTCGTGCGCCCGGCGCAGCGTGGAGACGATGCTGGCGCGGGCCGGCTCGAGGCCGCCTCTCACCTCGATCTGCGCCGCGCTCGGCGGCGGCGCCTCCGCCTTGTGCCAGGGCCGGCGGCGACCGATCACGAAGCCGAGGGCCACGAGCGCGGTCGCGGCGAACGCGGCGATCGTGATCCCGACCGGCGCCGGCCGCCGCACGCCGACGGTGACGAACGCGGGCCCGGAGCGGCTGGAGCGGCGCCAGCGCTCGCTGGTCTCGACCACGGCCTGGAGCGAGTGCTTGCCGGTGCCGACGAGATCGGCGGAGGCGTCGATGCGATAGCGGCCGTTCCCGTCGGTCGTGGTGGCGCCGAGGCGTCGCTCGCCGCCGGCCGCGAGGTTGGCGACCAGCGCGACGGCCGCGCGCGCCACCGGCTTGCCGTCGTCATCGAGCACGGTGCCGGTGCCGCGGATGGTGCCCTCGAACGCGACGCTCTCCGCGGCGAGCGTCAGGTCGACGCGCGTGCCGGTCGCGAGCTCGAACGTGGTCTCGGCGCTCGCGGGGCCGTGCGCGGCGTCGCCGGCGAACCGGGCCCGCACCCGCTTGGCGCCGGGACCGAGGATGTCCGCGCGTTTCACCGACGTCGGGCTACCCGAGCGGGCCGGGACGTCGACGTGTGGATCGGCCGCGTCGGCGGCGCTGAAGCGGAGCGAGATGGGGAGCTCGACGCGGACGCCGTCCGCGCGGGTCTCGACGGTGACCAGCGCGCCGAGCGGGTTCGTCGTCACGTCGATCGTCATGTCGACCGGCGCCCGCGAGGGGTCGACGTCGCGCTCGGCGAACGTCACCGGATCGAAGCGCTCGTCGCCGGCGAAGGCGATCTCGACGTCGACGGCGCCGGGGCTCGGGGAGCCGAGGACCGCGAAGGTGCCGTCCTGCTGGGTGATGGTGTCGTGGCGGACGCCTTCGAGCGTGACGGTGACGTCGAGGCCGCCGATGCCCTGGGCGCTCGCCCGTTCGAGGATGGTCCCGGTGATGGAGATGAGGCCGTCCTCGCGGCGGCGGACCGTCCGGAGCTGGACGTCCGTGCGGGCGCGGATCGAGACGACGGGGGCGGCCGACGCCGGCTCGGTCGCCGGGCCTGGGCAGAGCACGAAGGCGCACACCAGGATGAGCAGAAGGCGGCGCATCGGGGGGATGTGAGGTTGGATAGCATGGAGGAGAATTCGGTTCCCGCGAAGTGGGGTGCGTGCTACGCCCATCCTCGCCAAACCAGTGGCACTCCGGATGTCAGACTCAGGAGCGAGTCTCGGGCGCCTAGATGCGGATCAAGCGGGTCGAGATCATCGGTTTCAAGTCGTTCTGCGACCGGGCGGTCATCAACATCGACCAGCCCATCACGGCGGTCGTCGGGCCCAATGGCTGCGGCAAGTCGAACATCGTGGACGCGATCCGCTGGTGCATGGGTGAGCAATCGGCCAAGCACCTGCGCGGAAAGGCCATGGAGGACGTCATCTTCGCGGGCTCGGAGACCCGCGGGCCGGCGCCCATGGCCGAGGTGTCGCTGACGTTCGACGACGTCGGGTTCTCGCACGAGACGCTGGCGCTGGCGCGCGAGGGGGACGAGGCGGCGGCGGAGGCGGCCATGGCGAGCGTCGATGCGGTGAAGGTGGCCGGAGCGGGAGAGGGAGAGGGAGACGGGCAGGGAGAGGGAGTGGGAGAGGGAGAAGGAGAGGGGCAGGGAGAGGGAGAGGGAGAAGGAGAGACGGGCACGGGCGTGGGGGAAGACGGGGGATTCGACGCCAGCGCGATGGAGCAGGTGGTCGTCTATGACGAGCACGGCCAGCCCATGGCCAGCGCGGTCGACGAGGTCAAGCAGCTGCTCGAGGAGCAGGAGCCGCTCGACTTCACGCGGTACACCGAGGTCACGATCAGCCGCCGGCTGTACCGGGACGGGACCAGCCAGTACTTCATCAACAAGGTGCCGTGCCGGCTGCGCGACGTCACCGACTTCTTCCTCGGGACCGGCGTCGGCACCAAGGCGTACGCGATCATCGAGCAGGGCCGCATCGGCCAGATCGTGTCGTCGCGTCCGCAGGATCGCCGCCTCATCATCGAGGAGGCGGCGGGCATCACCAAGTTCAAGAGCAAGAAGAAGGCGGCCGAGCGCAAGCTCGACCAGACCAAGCAGAACCTCCTGCGCGTGAGCGACATCGTCGTCGAGCTCGAGAAGCGCATGGGCACGCTGCGGCGGCAGGCGCAGAAGGCGGAGCGCTACCGCGCGTACAAGACCGAGCTGCGCGACCTCGACCTGTGGAAGGCGTCGCACCGCTTCCTCGAGCTGCGCGCCGAGGATCAGCGCGTGCGCTCGCGGCTGGCCGAGGCCAGCGAGGAGCTGGTCGGCGTGCGCGCCGCGTTCGACACCCGGGACGCCGCGGTGGTGAGCGAGCGCGCCGACCTCGCGGTCGAGGAGCGGCGGCTCTCGGGGGTGCAGGAGGTCATCTACGAGCTGGAGAACCGCGTGCGCCTCGCCGAGAGCAAGATCGGCTGGCAGACGCGCGAGGCCGACGACCTCGAGGGCCGCGCGACCCAGGCGGCGACCGAGATCGACACGCTCGAGGGCGAGCGCGCGGCGGCCGCCGAGCAGCTGGCGCACCAGGAAGCCGAGCTGGCCGAGCTGGTCTCGCTCGTCGGGCAGGGCGACAGCGAGGTCGCGCGCTGCGAGGCGCTCGCGGGCGAGGCCCGCCAGTCGCTCGCCAACGCGCAGAGCCGGCTCGACGAGGCGCGCCACGAGCTATCGCGCGCGCGCACGGACGTGGCCACGGCGACCGCGCAGGCGGAGTCGCTGGCGCGCCGGCGCGAGGACGGCGAGCGGCGCCTCTCCCGGGTGTCGGAGGAGCTCGATCAGGCGGTCGAGCGGCAGAAGGAGCTCGAGCGCGAGGCGCGGCGGACGAGCGACGCGCTCGCCCAGCTCAAGCAGACGCGGCTCGATCTCGGCGCGCAGACCGAGGGCTTCGCCGCGCGACGCGACGTGCTCGCCGAGCAGGTGTACGAGGGCGAGGCGCAGGTCGAGACCCTGCGCACCGAGGCGCACCGCCGGCGCTCGCGCCTGGTGTCGCTGATCGAGATCCAGGAGCGCTACGAGGGCTTCGCCCGCGGGACGCGCACCGTGATGCAGCAGTCCGGCATGATCGCCGGCGCGCTCGAAGGCCGCGAGGGCACGATCCGCGGCCTGGTCGCCGACGTCGTGCGCGCCCCCGAGACGCTCGAGCTCGCGGTCGAGGCGGCGCTCGGCGATCGCCTGGGCGGCGTCCTGGTCGACGACCACGCCGTGGGCGTCGCGGCCATCGGTTACCTGAAGGCGCAGAGCGCGGGTCGCTCGGCGTTCGTGCCGATGGGCGATCCGGCGGCGGTGATGCGCGCGTCGGGCGCCGACGACGACGTCGCCATGGACGCGCTCGAGCGCGCGCTCGACGACAGCAACATGCTGGCGACCGAGGCCGCGGCGGAGTCGGTCTCGGATGCGTCGGGCGCGGACGTGGGCGCAGGCGCGCAGGTCGATGCGGGCGCCGATGTCGCCGGGTCCGACATGGTCGGCGGCGACGACCTCGCCGGCGCCCCGTCGTGGATGACGGCGGCGGCCGACAGCGGCCACCGCATCGTGGTCGAGGACCACACGGCGATCCACGCGGCGTCGGCGAGCATCGGCGGCGAGGGCGTGCTGGGCCGGCTGATCGACCTGGTCGGCTTCGCCGACGGTTACGAGGCCGTGGGTCCGAGCCTGTTCGGCGACTGCATCGTCGTCGACACGCTCGATCGCGCGGTCCGGCTCCACGAGGCCGGCGCGCCCGGCATGCTGGTGACGCTCGAGGGCGACATCGTCGACGAGCGCGGCGTGGTGTCGGGCGGCTCGCGCGAGGCGCAGGGCGCGGGCGTCCTGGCCCAGAAGCGCGAGATCCGCGAGCTCGAGCAGATCGTCGACAGCCTGGACCGCGAGCTGACCGAGGCGACCGCGCGCCTGGTGACGGCCAAGACCGAGCACAAGCAGCTCGTGCGCGCGCTCGAGGGGCTGCGGACGCAGGCGCACGAGGGCGACCTCGCGATCATGGGCCACGAGAAGGACGCCGGCCGGCTGCGCTCGGAGCTCGAGCGCCTGCGCGACCGCGCCGGGCACCTCACCGCCGAGCGCAACGAGCTCGAGGAGCGGCTGGGCGCGGCGGCGCGCGAGCAGGCGCAGGTCGTCGAGCGCAAGGCGGACGCCGACCGTCGCATCGATCACTTCGAGAAGGAGCAGCTCGGGCTCATCGAGGGCGTGACCGGCGGGCGCGAGCGCGTCGACGAGGCGGCCACGGCCCTGACCGACGCGCGCGTGCGGGTCGCGCAGACCGCCGAGAAGCGGGCGTCGGTCGAGGCGGCGACCCTGCGCCTCGCCAACACGGAGCGCGACCTGGGCGCGCGCATCGAGCGCCTGCGCGAGGGCATCACGACCGGCTCGGCGCGCGCCGCCGAGCTGCGCGCCGACGCCGCGGCGCTGGCGGCCGAGCTCGCGGTGCACAAGGAGCAGCGGGCGACCCACGCTGCCGAGCTCGAGGCCGGTCGCGCCGCCTACGACGCGCGCTACACCGCGCTGGCCCAGCTCGAGATCGAGGCGCGCGAGCTGCGTGGCCAGGCCGACAAGCTGGCGGCCGAGGTGAGCCAGCTCGAGGTGCGCGCCGCCAGCATCGAGTCGTCGCGCCAGGTCGTGAGCGACAACATCCTCGAGAAGTACCAGGTCGACATCGCCGAGGTGGTGCACGAGTACCACCTGCGCGGGGTGTGCGGCCAGACCGAGGACGAGCGCGCGAGCGAGCTGCGCGAGCTCATCGAGCGGATGAGCGGCGACATCAACCTGACGGCGATCGAGGAGTACCAGGAGGTCGCCAAGCGCTTCGAGTTCCTCACCGGGCAGAAGGCCGACCTCGAGAACGCGGTCGGTCAGCTCGAGCGCGCGATCGACAAGATCAACAAGACGTCGCGCCGGCTGTTCAAGGAGACCTTCGCCTCGGTCAACGCCACCTTCAAGGAGGTGTTCCCGCGCCTCTTCCGCGGCGGCAACGCCCACCTGTCGCTCGCCGGCGTCAAGGAAGGCGCCGAGGGAGGCGGGGGCGACGTCGACGTGCTCGAGGCGGGCGTCGAGATCTTCGCGCAGCCCCCGGGCAAGAAGAACACGACGGTCGATCAGCTCTCGGGCGGCGAGAAGGCGCTCACCGCGGTCGCGCTGGTCTTCTCGATCTTCCTCATCAAGCCGTCGCCGTTCTGCATCCTCGACGAGGTCGACGCGCCGCTCGACGAGTCGAACGTCGATCGCTACAACGAGATCGTGCGCGAGATGACCGACCGCTCGCAGTTCATCGTGATCACGCACAACAAGCGCACGATGGAGCAGGCCGACAACCTCTACGGCGTGACGATGCAGGAGGCGGGCGTGTCGAAGCTGGTCACCGTGAACCTGAGCAAGCTCGGCGAGAAGCGGGCGACCGCCGCGGCCTGACCCTTCGACTCGGCCCTTCGGGCCTCGCTCAGGGTGAACGGATCGGGTGGGCGGCGAGCCAGGCCTCGAGCTCGGGCACGCCCTCGGGATCGCCGTCGGCCTTCCACGCCGCCAGCACGGCCTCGGCCAGCGCGCGCGCGCGCGGCCGATCGGCCGGCGTCGACCAGAGCGCGCGGGCCAGCGCGAACTCGATGCGGGTCTTCTGGCCGGCGGCCTCCGGGGCGGAGGTGAGCGCGAGCGCGCGCTCGAGCACGGCGCGGGCCTCGGCGTCGCGGCCGAGGTCGGCCAGCGCCTCGCCGACGCCGGCGGCGCTCGAGACGGTGAGCGGGGAGTCCTTGCCGAACTTCTGCTCGGCGATGGCGAGCGCCTCGCGGTAGCGGACGAGCGCCTTGGCCGGCTGCTTCACGAACCGGTACTGCTTGCCGAGCAGGCGGAGCGCGGCTGCCTGCGCGGGGTGGTCGCCGGCGCCGTTGCCCGCGCGGATGGCGAGGCTGCGCAGGGCCGCGGCCTCGCCCTCGGCGGGGTGGCCGGTCTCGGTCAGGGTGAGGCCGAGCATGTCGAGGGCGTCGGCGATGCGGTTGTGGCTGGGGCCCATCTTGGCCTCGTAGATCGCGATCGCGCGCCGGTAGGTCGCGGTCGCCTCGTCGAGCTTCTCGCGCTTGCGCAGCACGTTGCCGAGGTTCATGACCGTCGCCGCGAGATCGGTCGAGGTGGGATCGATCTCCTCCTGGATCGCGATCGTGTCGCGGTGCATCTGCTCCGCGTCGGCGAAGCGGCCCTCCTCGCGCAGGATCACGGCCGCGGTGTTCATCATGCGCGCGAGGTTGGGGTGGCGGTCGCCGAGCGCCGCGCGCGTCAGCGCGATCGCGCGCTCCTCACTGGCGAGCGCGAGGTCGTTGCGGTTCAGCGCCTCGAGCAGGATGGCGCGCAGGTGCAGCCCGCGCGCGAGGGCGACGTCGTCGCGCGGGCTCGTTTGCTCGCGCATGGCCACGCAGCGGTCGACCTCCTCGAGCGCGACCTGGTAGGCGCCGGCGCCCCAGCGGTCGAGGGCACGCGCGCAGGCCAGGCGCGAGATCCGCGCGGGATCGTCGCCCAGGCGCTGGAGGAGGGCGGTGGCGGCCGCGGCGGCGCGAGCCGACTCTTCGTACTTCTGCAGCCGGTAGCCGGCGATCTCGACCAGCTGGGTGGCGGCGCGGAAGCGCGCCTCGTCGTCGCCGGCGGCCTCGGCTGCGAGCGCGGCCTCCTCGGCGGCGGCGGCGGCCTCGGGCCAGGCGTCGGCGACGAAGTGCAGCTTGGTGGTCAGCTGGACCGCGGTCACCGTGAGCGGCGGGAAGGCGAGCGCGCGCGCTCGTTCGACCGCCGCCGTCACCCGGGGCGCCCGATCACCGACGCGGCCGATGTCGAGCTCGGCGGAGAGCGCGGCGAGCTCGCGCTCGCTCGCGCGGATCGCGTCCGCGCGCGCTGGATCGGCGGGCAGCGGCGTGCCCCGGGAGATGGCGGCGGCGTCGGCGCACCCGGCGAGATCGCCCAGCCCGCCGATGGCGTCGGCGACGCGCGCGACGCCGTCGCGGTCGACCTGGCGCAGCGCCGCGACCAGCGCGTGAACCTCGTCGGCGCGGCGATCGAGGCACAGGTTGCGCGCGTCGAGCAGCGCCTCGGACTGCGAGCGCACGACGCGCGTGTCGCGGCAGTTGTCGATCCGGAGGGCGTGCCAGCGGCGTGCGTGGTCGTCGAGCCGGGTGGCCGCGGCCTCGTACGCCGACGGCGCGAACGACAGGCCGGTGGCGGTGAAGGCGGTGCGGACGGCGGCGCGCGCGTCGTCGTTCCAGGCCGCGAGCGGCGGGATGTCGCGGCACGGATCACTCGCGCGCGCGGCGGGGCGCTGCTCGAGCACGATCCAGCCGCCGGCGGCGAGCGCGAAGCCGGCGGCGGCCGCGCCCACGGCGAAGCGGCGACGGCGCGCCGTGTGCTCGAGCACCTCGAGGAGCGCGGCCATCGACGGGTGGCGCGCCGACGGCTCCAGGGCCATGCCGGTGACGAGGGTGCGCGCCAGCCAGCGCGGGACCCGCGTGCCGGGCGGGCGGCGCGGCGTGGTGCGGTCGTCGGGGTACGGGTGCTGCCCGAAGAGCGCCTCCCACAGGGCGACGCAGAAGCTGTACTGGTCGCTCCTCGCCGTCGCCGGCTGCCGCGCCTTCTGCTCGGGCGCCATGTAGCGCGGCGTCCCGAGCAGCGCGCCCTCGCGCGTGAGCGGCGACGCGAGCACGTCGCCGCCCGGCGTCGCCGCCGGCGGTGAGGGCGACGGCGGCGCCGGCATGCGCGCGTCGTCGTCCACGGTCTCGTCGCCGGACGTGATCGTCTCGGCGCCCGCCGAACGGTCGCCGCCCGCGGTGGCGGCGACGTCCGGTGGCCAGCTCGCCGAGGGCTCGACGCGTGCCAGCCCGAAGTCGCCCACGCGGACGCGCCCGTCGCGATCACACAGCACGTTGGCCGGCTTGAAGTCGCGGTGGATGATGCCCTTGTCGTGCGCGGCCGCGAGTCCGCGGCCGGCCTGCACATAGAGCGCGACGATCGCTTGCCACGTCAGCTCGTGTGACTCGACGTGGCTGCCGAGGTTCTCGCCGTCGACCAGCTCCATGGCGATGAAGAGCACCCCATCGGCGAAGCCGACGTCGTGCACGGCGACCACGTTGGGGTGCTGGAGCTGGGCGAGCGCCTGGGCTTCGCGCAGGAGCCGCATCGAGTCGTCGTGTCGGCTGCGGCGCAGGACCTTGACCGCGACCTTGCGGTTGAGCTCGGGATCGCGCGCCTCGTAGACGACGCCCATGCCGCCGCTGCCGAGCAGGCGCGTGATCGCGAAGCGTCCGACGCGTGCCCCGACGGTCAGCGCGTCGATGGGGACCTCGGCGTCGGCGCTCACCCGTGCAGTATAAGCGCGGCCGCGCGATCCTCGGGTAAGCTGCCCGGCATGCGCAGCGCCCTGGCCCTGAGCGTCTGGATCATCGCGTGCGCAGGGCCGGCGAAGCCGTTGCCACCTCCTGCCGGTCCGGACGTGCCCGACGACGTCGTGACGCCGCCACCGGCGGCGCCCACCGAGACGCGCTGGGTCGTCGTGTCGAACGGCAAGCAGGTCGGGAGCTACGAGCTCGCGGTCTCGCCCGATGGCACGGCGAAGGCCGTCTATCACGTGCTCGAGAACGGCCGCGGTCCGCACGTCGAGGCGACGTACGCGCTCGGCCCCGACGGCGGCCCCGCGGTCTTCGCGGCCACCGGCCACTTCGAGATGGGGACCGCCGTCGCCGAGTCGATGCAGCGCAGCGGCGACCACGCCCGGTGGAAGAGCACGACCGAGGAGGGCGAGCGCGAGGTCGCCGGGCCCGCGTTCTACCTGCCGAGCGCCGACGTCCCGCTCTACGGCGAGCTCGTGCGCGCGGCGCTCGCGGCCGGCGGGCAGCTCGCGCTCCTGCCCGCGGGCGAGGTGCGCGTCGAGAAGGTCGACGAGGTGGACGTGACGGCGGGCGGCGAGACACGCCGGCTCGCGGCCTATCGCGTGAGCGGGTTGTCCTTCGCGCCGTCGTACCAGTGGATGAACCCCGACGGGACGTGGTTCGGCTACGCGCGGCCGTGGCGCTCGGTGGTGCCCGCCGGCTGGGAGGTCGCGGTCGAGCCGCTCGTCGCGCAGCGCCGCGAGCTCGAGCGCGCCTGGTTCCGCGAGATGGCGGCGGCGCACGCGCATCGGCCGCCGAAGGCCGGCGTCGCGTACGTCCACGCGCGCGTGCTCGACGTCGAGCGCGGGCGATGGCTCGAGGATCACACCGTCGTCGTGGTCGGGTCGACGATCACCGCGGTGGGGCCGAGCCGGCGCCTGCGCGTGCCGAAGGGCGCCGAGGTCATCGACCTGCGTGGCAAGGCGCTGGTCCCCGGGCTGGTCGACATGCACGGCCACCTCGACGCCGTCGATGGCGTCCTGAACATCGCGTCGGGCGTGACCACGGTCCGCGATGTCGGCAACGACCACGACGATCTCGCGGCGCTGATGAAGGACTGGGACGCCGGCGCATCGATCGGCCCGCACGTCGTGCGCATGGGCTTCATCGAGGGGACCGGCGAGAAGGCGGCGGCGAGCAAGGTGACCGCGGTGACCCCCGAGGAGGCGAAGGCCGCGGTCGCCTTCTACGCCGAGCGCGGCTACGAGGGGGTCAAGATCTACAACTCGGTGAAGCCCGAGCTCGTGCCGGTGATCGCGGCCGAGGCCCACGCGAAGAAGATGCTCGTGACCGGGCACGTCCCGGTCCACATGCTCGCGCACGAGGCGGTGGCGGCCGGGTACGACGGCCTCGAGCACATCAACATGGTGTTCCTGAACTTCCTCGCCACGAAGGAGACGGACACGCGCGACACGACGCGCTTCACCCTCGTCGGCGAGCGCGGCCTGACCGTCGATCTCGAGAGCAAGCCGGTGAAGGACTTCATCGCGCTCCTGAAGCAGGAGGGCGTCGTCGTGTGCCCGACGGTCGCGACGTTCGAGGAGCTGTGGGCCGCGCGGCCCGGCGCGATCACGCCGGGCGTCGGCGACCTGGTCGCGCGGCTGCCGGTGCAGGCGAGCCGCGAGTTCCTGAAGGGCGGCCTCCCGCTCGAGGGCGACATGCACGCGACCTATCTGAAGTCGTGGGAGCGCGTGCTGGCGATGGTGAAGGCGCTGCACGAGCGCGGCGTGCCGGTCGTGCTCGGCACCGACCACATCGCCGGCCTCATGCTGCACCACGAGGCCGATCTGTTCCTGCGCGCCGGCATCGCGCCCGCCGACATCCTGCGCCTGGCGACGCTCGAGGCCGCGCGGGCGATGGGCAAGGACAAGCAGTTCGGCTCGATCGCCAAGGGCAAGCGCGCCGACCTCGTCGTCATCGACGGCGATCCGCTGGCCGGCGTCCACGCCCTCGGCCGGGTGGTCTCGACCATGCGCGCCGGCGTCATCTATCCGTCGGCGCCGCTCTACAGGGCCGTCGGCGTCCGGCCGATCGTCGAGTGAAAGTTGTCAAAGTTGACACCGTCCCCAATTGGAACGTGTTCTATCTGGGGACGGTGTCAACTTTGACAACTTTCAGGCCGCGCGGCGGCGGCGGCCGAGGAGGAGGGCGGGGGTATCCGTGGGGCCGGCGGCGACGACGCGCACGCCGGCGCGGGTGAGGAGCGCGCGCGCGTCGCCGAACGAGCGGCGGTGCTCGCGCGTGAGGATGGCGGCGACCAGCTTGCCGACGTCGGACCCGGCGGAGGTCGAGAAGGCGGGCATCTGCGGGACGAGCGCGACGACGGAGCCGGCGTGGCGGCGGGTGCGGGCGAGCGCCTTGCGCACGCGGTCCTCGTCCTCGACGAGGCCGGTGAGGTCGGAGAGGATGACGACCTGGTCGGGGCGGCCCTCGGCGACGGCCCGCTCGATCGCGGTCGCGAAGCCGGCCGCGCGCCGGCCGTGCTCGCCGTCGCCGCGGTAGGGCAGCTCGATGCCGCGCAGGCGGCAGAAGAGGCGGAGCGGGGCGAGCTGCGGATCGGCGCCGGCCACGAGGTGCACGCGCGTCCACCACCACGGCGGCGCGAGCGTCTTGCCGCCGCCCATCGCCTCGAGCAGCTTGGCGACCATCCGCGTCATCGCGCCGAGGTCGTAGAGCACGCCGTCGGGGCCGGCCTGGATCTGGTTCCAGCGCGGATCGTCGATCGGCGGCGCGACGCGGATGCGGACGTCGATCGCCTCCTGGTGCGCGAGGTACGAGGCGACGGTGGCGACCAGCTCGCCGGGCGTGAGATCGGTGAGATCCTCGTCGACGACGGTGTGAGCGTCGAGCAGGCGATCGACGAGCTGGAGCCAGTGGTGGTGGCCGCTGCCGGGGCGCAGCTCGAGCACCGGGCGGGTGTCGAAGCTCACCAGGCCGACGCGATCGCCGGCCGTGATCGCGGCGCGCGCCGCGGCCGCGGCGGTGTCGACCGCCCAGTCGAGCGGCGTCCGGCCCGGCTCGCCGACGCGCATCGTCGCGCCGATGTCGGTGACCAGCACGTGGGTGGCGACCAGCTCGTTCTCGAGGTCGCGCACCATGAGCTTGCCCTTGCGGGCCGTCGCCTTCCACGCGATGTACTTGAACGGATCGCCGTGCGCGTGCTCGCGCAGCTCGCGCAGCTCGCCGGCGAGGCCGCGGCGCCGCACCTGGTGCTGGCCCACGTGCTCGCTGTTGACCCCGGCGGCGAGCTTGAGCGCCGGCGTCACCGCGGGGCGCGGCCGCGGGAACACCTTCACCGCGATCGGGTTGGGGAAGTAGGCGTGGACCTCGAACAGGTTGAGCAGGTCGCCGAGCACCAGCACGGCGCCGTGGAGCACCTGGTAGCCGGCGACCGCGGGGCGCACGTCGGTCGTGTGCTCGACCTGGCGCCCGGCGCCGACGGTCGCCGGCACGCACGGCGACACGTCGAGGCCGCGCCCGGTGAGCACCCTGGTGGAGAGCACGCGCAGCGTGCGGCTGCCGTGGTTCCGGTACGCGATGTGGAGCTGGAACGGCCGCTCGGGCGCGAGCGCGCCGCCGGGCTGATCGCCGGGCGGGACCCACCACGACAGCTCGATCTTCTTGCGGCGGAGGAGCACCGCGGTGGGGAAGAAGCCGAGGTACGCGGCGAGGAGCGCGACCAGGACGCCGCCGCCCATGCCCACCAGCGGCGGCGCGCCGCGGAAGGCGCCGACGATGATCATCAGCGCCGCGGTCGCGAGGACCAGCTTGCCGCGGGTGGCGAGGGAGGGGATCATCGGAGCGAGAGCAAGAGCACGAGCAAGAAGAGATCGGGCACGGGCACGGGCACGGGGCGCCTGGCGGCGCGGGCGCCTGGCGGCGCGGGCGCCTAGCGGCGCGGGGTCTTGTAGCCGACCTTGTTGAGCGCCTCGGTCACGACCGCGGCGCCGGACGCGCCCTCGAGCTCGGCGTCGGGCGTCATGAGGATGCGGTGCGAGAGCACGAGCGACGCCAGCTGGCGGACGTCGTCGGGCAGGACGTAGTCGCGCCCGCGGATGAGGGCGAGCGCCTTGGTCGCGTGCAGGAGCGCCAGCGCGGCGCGCGGCGACGCGCCGAGGTACACGCGCGCGTGGCTGCGGGTGTAATGCGTCAGCCCGAGGATGTAATCGAACAGCTCCTCGGCGACGAAGACCTCCTGCGCCAGCGCCTGCATGCGCAGGACGTCCTCGGGGCGCACCACGGCCCGCACTGGCGGCGGCGGGCGGTCGTAGGTCATGAGCATCCGCTTCTCGTCGGCGCTCTCCGGGTACGACATGCGCAGCTTGATGAGGAAGCGGTCGACCTGCGCCTCGGGCAACGGGTACGTGCCCTCCTGCTCGATCGGGTTCTGCGTCGCCAGCACGATGAAGGGGGCGCCAAGCGCGCGGGTCTCGCCCTCGATCGTGACCTGGTGCTCCTGCATGGCCTCGAGCAGCGCCGACTGGGTCTTGGCCGGCGCGCGGTTGATCTCGTCACCGAGGAGCACGTTGGTGAACACCGGCCCCTCGCGCAGGACGAACGTGTTCGTCCGCATGTCGAGGATGTACGTGCCCGTGATGTCCGAGGGCAGGAGATCGGGCGTGAACTGGACGCGGCGATAGCCGATGCCGAGCGTGGTGGCGAACGCCTTCACCAGCGTGGTCTTGGCCACGCCGGGGATGCCCTCGATGAGCACGTGGCCGCGCGCGACCAGCGCGGTGAGGAGCGCCTCGGTGATCGACGGGGCGCCGATGAACGCCTTGCCGACCTCGTCGACGATGGCGCGAGCCACGTCGCCGACCGACGTCAGGTGCTCGCGCGCGATTCCGGGTTGGGCCATGTGATGTTCCTGGGGTCAGGCGTCGGGTTCTTCGCCGAGCTTACGATACAGATCGTGCACGTCGCGGTGTAGCTCCTCCAGCTCGCGCTTCGACACCTTGCCGCGCGACCAGGGCGCCGCCGCCTGCGAGCGGCTGGGCAGCCCGCGGAGGCGCTTGTACAGGCGCGCCACGGCGTTGCCCGCCTCGGGGCCGCGGGCGTCGGCGACGCGCCGCACGAGGTCGCGCTCGGGGAGCTGGTAGAGCGGATCGACGGTGCCGGTGGCGCGGGCCAGCGCCGTCGCCGCGCCGTCACGGAGCACGGCCGCGGGCAGGAGGAAGTTGCGGGCGCGCGGGTGATCGTGAGCGGCGACGATCTGCGGCAGATCGGCCGGGCGCTCGGGGCGGATGAGGCGCAGCCAGCGTCCGTCGAGCGGCAGGCGCCGCCACGGCGGCATCGCCGCGATCGCGAGCATCGCCAGGGCGACCGCGAGCAGCCCGCCGATCACGCGCATCGCGATCGGCGTGAGCAGCCAGTCGTTGCGCTGCTCGAGCCAGCGGTTGACCCCGGCGACGGAGCGCCCGAAGCGATCCATGCCCGCGTCGTCGATGAACGGGCGCGGCTCGCCGAACATGGGCACGTCGCCGCGCAGGAGCACGACGCGATCGGCGCGGCCGCCGCGATCGAGCCAGCGCAGGATGTTGACGGTGAGCGACAGGTTGCCGGGGAACTGGAGCATCCGGTTGATGAAGATGCTCGGGTCCGACACCACGACGAAGCGCCCGGTTCCGTGCTCGCCGGCGACGACGATCGCGCCCTGGCCGGCGCCGAAGCCGAGGATGGGGACGGCGCCCTTCACGTCGGTGAGGACCGCCGGGTGGTTGGCGACGACCTCGGTCACGCCCTCGACGAGCGGGTGGCCGGCGGTGAGCGGGACCGCGACCGGCGCGTACAGGCGCGAGCGATAGTACGTGGAGGCCTGCGGCGTGCCGACGTCGGCGCGCAGGAGGCCCATGCGCGCCAGCGCGTCGCCGGCCTCGCCGAAGTCGTCGGCGATGACGACGTGGCCGCCCGCCTGCACGAACGCCGCCAGCCGCGACGGCTCCACCCGCTGCAGCGGGTAGACGAGGACCAGGATGTCGCCCTCGTCGAGGTCGCTCCACGCGAGCGAGCTCACCGACAGCACCTCGAGCCCGACGCCGGCCGCGGTGCGCGTGAACGTGTAGAGCCCGTTCCACTCCTTGCTCGACGGATCGTAGTCGGCGAGCGCCTCGACCCCGCCTTCCTGTGCGCGGGCCGGGCCCGTGGTCGCGAGCGCCAGGCCGAGCCCGAGGGCGAAGGCGGCGACGAGCACGCCCGCCGCGCGCATCAGGCCATCTCCTTGCGCAGCGCCATGGCGGCGGCGCCGATCGCGTCCAGCGCCGTCGCCAGGCACGTGGGGTGCTCCATCGCGAGGAGCGCGAAGTAGCCGCCCTCGACGGTGTGGACCACGACATCGACCTGCGCGTTCTCGACGACGAAGTACTGGGCGCCGCCGAAGTGCTTGGTGTTGAGCGCGGCCTCGAGGTTGGCGAGCACCACCCCGAAGTGCGCGGTCAGGATCGCCCACTCGGTCGGATCCTTGCTGGCCACGAAGTCGACCATCTCGCCGTCGTACGCCGCGAACGCCCCGCCGACGGCGCCGGGCGTGCGGTCGACCGCGGTGCGAAGGATCGACGAGAACGGGGTCGTCGTCGCCCGCGCCGGTCCCTTCATTCCTCACCGCCCAGGAGCTCGCGCAGGGTCGCGTCGTCGTGCTTCACGATCTCGACGTGGCCCTGGCCGAGCCGGCTGGTCCAGTCCATGAAGTGGCGGGCGCGCATCGCCGGGAACAGCTCGGCGAGGACCTCCTCGCGCGTGCGCTTCCACGGCTCGAGCCGGCTCGTGAAGAGGATGAGGTCCCAGCCGTAGGGCCCGCGCACCGGCGGGGAGACCTGCCCGATCCGTTCGATCGCGAACAGGGGCTCGTGGTAATAGGCCTGGAGCCGCGATCCTTCGCCGAACGTCGCGGCCTCTGGCTTCCCCGTGTTCACGGTCTGGCCCGGTCGAGCCGCCGCCCGCAGCGCCGCCTCGACGTCATCGGGGAAGAGGTCGCTGCGGCCGGCGAGGGTGGCGTACGCGGCGCGCGCGGCCTCGCCCGCGGCGAGGTCGGCCGGCGATCCCTCGGGATCCGTGAGCTCGATGCGCGCGAAGAAGCTGCCGCGGTACTCCTGGCGCTCCACGCGCCACGCGTTCTTCGCCCAGATGCTCTCGACGAACGCGGGCGGCAGATCGGCGGCGGTCTTCACCCGGGCCGAGAACTCGCGATCGACGAGCGCGGCCGCGAGCGCCCGATCGTACGCGAGGACGACCTCGGGATCGCGCGCCAGGCCGCGCCGCTCGGCCTCCTGCGCTGCTAGCTCGAGCCCGATGCAGTCCTCGAGGGCGGCCCGCGCGCGCTTGCCGTGCGCCTCGGCCTGGGCGGCGACGCAGCTGCCCCACACCGGGCGATCGTCGACGCGCGCGACGACGACGTCACCCGGACCGGCCGGGGGCGCGACCAGGGAAGGCAGCGCGCGCTCGGTCGTGGCCGGCGCCCTGGCCGCCTCGTCGCCGCAGGCCGCGCCGAGCGCCGCCAGCACGATCGCTATGGAGCCTCGCCGCCGCATCCTCAGTCGCGCTGCACGAGGGCCAGGCGCGCCATCTCCTTGCCCACCGTGATCACCGAGATCCCGATCACCATCACCACGAGCGCGGCGATGTAGTCGCGGCGCGCCAGGTAATCGATCGACTCCTTGAAGAAGAACATGCTCCCGCCGATCAAGAGGAGCGCGAGGATCTCGAAGAAGTAGCGACGCATGGGAACTCGCTTGGACCGGGTTCTAGAGATGACGCAGGTACACGAGCAGCGCCATGAAGCCGAGGGCGGCGGCGACGGCGAGGTGGAAGCGAAGGCGAGGGCGACCCTTGGCGGCGTCGGCGCGCGCCAGGGCGAGCGTGGTCACGAGGTCGCGGTCGCCGGTGCGGTGCGGGCGCAGCGCTCCGAGGAAGACGTGGAGGAAGAGGACGAGCCAGAGCGCGAGCACCGCGACGTTGAGGAGCGTCGACATGCCGTGCACGCGCCCCGGGTACATCTGCGTGAGGAAGCTGGTGATCCCCGGATCGAAGTTGACCCAGTAGAGGCCGAGCACGGGGCACACGACGGCGAGGATCGTCAGCTGCCAGTAGATGCGCTCGCGGCGCTGCCAGCGCGCGGGGCGAACGCTCGCCGCCGACGCCAGCGGCCGGGTGCTGACCGGCGCCGCGGGCTCGTGGAACGCCATGAAGAACGAACCGGAGAGGACGTAGGCGACGATGCCGGCGCCCACCATGCCGAACCGCACGGGGCCGTAGAGGTGGGGCGACGCGATCATCGGCGTGACCGAGATGGGCACCAGGAGCGCCGACGGGAACGCGCCCAGGAGCGCGAGCTCGCTGCGCCGCCAGATGCCGACGAGGAGCGGCGCGAGCGGCAGGAGCACCAGCGCGATCTGCCAGGCGGTGCGCATGGCGCCCACGTGGATGGCCGGCACCAGCACGAGCGAGAGCCACACGTTCAGGCCGAGGGTGAGGGCGACGGCGTCGGCGAACGTGCGCCAGCGCTTCTCGCCGCGCGCGCCTTGCGCCGGCGAGGTCGGGTCCGGGACCGTGTCCGCTCCCACGGCGGTCATCGTAGCAGCGGGAGCGTGGACGCGCTGGGATCGTGAGGCTCTAGGGTAGTATCGGGGCGCCCCAGGAAAGCTCCCCGATGGCGTGCCCGGACCCCGATCAGCTGGCGCTCGCCGTCAGCGGCTCAGGCGATGCCTCGCAGCGCCAGGCGGTGCTCGATCACGCCGCGAGCTGCGAGGAGTGCCACGCCGCGCTCGTGGTGCTCGCGCCGACCGCCGCACCGGGCGCATCCTCCGAGCCCCCGGCGACGCTGCTCCAGCGCGCGTCGTCGTCCGCCACGCTCGCGGTCGGCGACCGCGTCGATCGCTACCAGCTGGGCGCCGAGCTCGGCCGGGGCGCGATGGGTGTCGTGTACGCGGCGCGCGACCCGGAGCTCGACCGGGAGGTCGCGGTGAAGGTGCTGCGCCCGACGGCGTCCGCGGCGCGCCTCAAGCGCGAGGCGCAGGCGCTGGCGCGGCTGGCGCACCCCAACGTCGTGCGCGTCTACGACGTGGGCGAGCACGGCGGGCAGTCGTTCGTCGCGATGGAGCTGGTGCGTGGAGCCAACCTGCGCCAGTGGCTGCGCACGCCGCGCGGCGTCGGTGAGGTGCTCGCCGTCCTGCGCAAGGCCGGCGAGGGTCTCGCCGCCGCGCACCGCGCGGGGCTCGTGCACCGCGACGTGAAGCCCGACAACGTGTTCGTCGCCGACGACGGCGGCGTCCTGGTCGGCGACTTCGGGCTGGCGCGCTCGACCGACGTGGCGTCCGCCGACGAGCCGCCCGACGCGGCGGCCGCGACCTTGCCGATGGCGGTGGCGGCGAGCGCGCCGCTCACGGCGACCGGCGCGGTCGTGGGCACGCCGGCGTACATGGCGCCCGAGCAGGACGAGGGTGAGGCCACCGCCGCGTCGGATCAGTACGCGTTCTGCGTGATGGCGTGGGAGGCGCTCTACGGCCAGCGCCCGATCCAGGGGATGACCCTGACCGAGCTGCGCGACCACGCGCGCGCCGGCACGATCACGCCACCGCCGTCGGGCAAGGAGGTGCCGGCGCCGGTCGAACGCGCGATCCGGCGCGGGCTGTCGCCGACCGCGGAGGCCCGCTTCGCGTCGATGGACGCGCTCCTCGCGGCGCTGGCGCCGCCGGCGCCGCGGCGACGCTGGCTCGTGCCCGCGCTCGCGCTGGGCGCGGTCGCAGCCGGAGGCGTCGTCTTCGTCCTCGCCACGGGCGTCGTCGGCCGCGGAGGCCCCTCGCGTGCGTCGCAGTGTGAGGCCGCGGGTGGCGTCATCGACGCCGACTGGACGCCGGCCCTGGCCGCGCGCGTGTCCGAGCGCACCGGCGACGGGACCTCGTCCGCGCTCGCGCACTGGACCGATCGCTGGCGCGCGCGGCGCGTCGAGATCTGTCGCGCTGCGGGCGGGGCGAGCACGTCGGACCCACGCGTCGCGTGCCTCGAGCGCGCGCGGGGGGCGTTCGCGCGCACCGTCGCCGGCGTGATCGCCGCGGACGCGGCGCTGCACACGGACGCGATCGTGCGCCTCCTGCCCTCGATCGAGCGCTGCGACGTCGCCGGCGTCGCGGCGCAGCCTCCGCCCGCGGTTGCGACGCGGGTCGCCGCGCTCGACGAGCAGCTCGCGGCGGGCGAGGTCGGGGCGATGTATCGTGTGCCCCGCTTCACCCGCGCGCAGGTGGCGGCGCTCGTGGCCGAGGCCGAGGCGATCGGCTTCGCGCCGCAGGTCCTCCGCGCGCGGATGCTCGATGGCGTCGTGGCCGGGCTCACCGGCGAGGAGGACGCGGCCATGGACGTCTTTCGGGCGGTGATGATCGAGGCCGAGACCCAGGCCGACGACTTCACCCGCGCCCGCGCCGGCGCGCACCTCGCGCTGGTGCTGGCGCGCGCCCGCGACCCGGAGGTCAAGTCGATCGTCACGTCCGCGCGCGCCGCGCTGGCCCGCGCCGGGCAGGACGCCTCGACGGAGATCCTGCTGCTCAAGGCGGAGGCGGCGTACGCGTTCGGTCGCGACGACTTCGCCACGGCCGCGGCCGCGCAGGAGCGTGTCATCGCGCTCACCCTCGAGACCTACGGCCCTGACGCCCCGAGCCTGGGCGAGTCCTACGCGGCGGCGGCGGGGGCGCTCGGCCTCGCCGGCGATCGCGCGCGCTCCGAGGCGCGCTCCAAGGACCTGGCCGACATCCTGGCGCGGACGCTGCACGCCTCGGGCGCACCGCAGGAAGGCGCGGCGATCCTCGGCGAGGACACCACGGCGATGCTCATGGCCGGTGACTTCGCCAGGGCGAGGGAGGTGTCGCTCGGCCAGGTCGCGTACCTGCGCGCGATGCCGGTCCAGGAGCCGATGTACCTGGCGCAGACCTTGGCCGGCCTCGCGCGCGCCAGCGAGCTCGACGGCGACTGCAACGAGGCGCTGCGCTGGTACCGCGAGGCCGAGGCCATCTACCGCCGGCCGGCCGCCGAGATCGCGGGCACGAGCGCGCCCGATCCCGCCGGCGCGCTGACGGGGCGCGTCGACGCCATGCTCGGCCAGGGTGGGTGCCTCGTGGATCTCGGCGAGCACGCCGCCGCCGTCTTGCTGCTGCGCGGCGCGCTGGCCGAGGCCGAGGCCGGCGGCGCGACGACCGCTCGCGACGTGCCCTATGCGCGCCGGATCCTCGGCCAGGCGCTCTCCGCCGCCGGGAAGCACGACGAGGCGATCGAGGTGCTGGCGCCGATCGTCGAGGGTTTCGCCGGCGATCCGCCCCGGCCGATGGCGCGCGCGCTCACCACCTTCGCCCTGGCCCAGTCGCTGTGGACGACCGGCGGCGTGCGCGACCGCGAGCGCGCGCACGCCCTCGCCGACGACGCGGAGCGCGCGTTCCAGCTCGCCCTGGCCGAAGGCAGCGATCCGGCCCTGCCCGCGAGCCGCCCGCTGGCGCCGCGCGCGCGCAAGCAGCTCGCCGCGATCGCGGCGTGGCGCACGTCGCACCCACTGCCGCGCTGACGCCGTCGCGCGGGATCAGTACGGCTCGAGGTTGTCCCCGAAGCCCGCGTCGGTGCGCCGTGGCGCGTGCCGATGCTCGTCGATGGACCACGGCGCCAGCGGCGGGCTCGCGACCTCGAAGTGGTGCAGGTCGACGTTGGGAAACGTCGCACCCCACACCAGGCCCTGCTCGCGTAGCGCGAGGACGCGTCGGCGTGGATGGCCGATCACCTCGTAGCCAGGCAAGGTGGCGAGGGCGCCCGCCTCGGCGCGTGTGATGCGCAGAAGACGCGCGATCGTGTCGGTCGGGAGGTGCTGCTCGTCGACCGTGGGGACCTGATCCAGGAGTGGATGCGCCGTCGGGTCAGGGGTTCCGAGGCTGCCGTAGTCCACGAGCGTTCCGGGATGCTGGCGGGCGAAGCTCGCGGCGCGGCCAGGTGCGCGTCGCGCCGTCTCGACGTGCTCGGTGACGATCGCCGCCCAGGCCAGGCTGAACGCGACGAGGTCGTCGTAGAGCTCGTCGGGTTGGTCCTCCCATCGCCGGCGCGAACGATCGATCTTCCGTCCGACGAGCGCCTCCATCTTCTTCCAGAGGTCACCCTGGATGATCGGATTCTTGTCCGGCTCGATGTCGACCGCGCGCCCGAGCCCGTGCTCGCTGAGCGTGCCCATCACATAGCCGCGCGCGTTGCGCTGCGGGCGCGGGCAGAAGCCCTGGGTCGGGATGGGCGCGCCCAGCTTCGCCTCGGCGGCGACGATGGCGTCGCGCAGCTGGTCGACGACCTGCGCGTCGAACAGCGCGATGATCGCGGCGTCGTCCAGCCCGCGCTGGCGGTACTCCCACGCCACCCAGAAGAAGAACACGCGCTGGGTCTCGCCGCGCTCGTTGATCAAGCGCCTGACGGTGCCGCCGGCGGGCAGAGGTTTGTCGAGGAGCCGGTCGGCCTCGTGGCGCCACTGGAGGTACGTGTCGAGCGATCCCCACGTCGCCGTCACGCGCTGCGCGTACTCGTGGCCATCGCGCAGGTCCGACGCGGCCGGCAGCAGCTGCTCGTAGTCGAGCCAGACCAGGTACTCCTCGCGTGCGAGGCGGCCGCGTCGGCCGTCGTCGGTCCCGGGCAGCCCCCGAGGTGGGAGGCCGAGCTCCGCGTTGTCGAGGAGGTGCAGCCCGAAGGGGTCATCGGGCTCGCGGGAGACGTTCAGCGTGGCGATCGACGGCCCCCGCCCCGGCTCGGGGCCCTTCTTCGCGGTGGGCAGCCGCTCGCTGCGCGTTGTCTTGCCCGGTGCCGGAGTCGCGTCGGCGGGTCTCGGGGCGCTTGCGTCATGTTCGTCGTCGGCCTTCGGTTTCCATCCCATGAAGGCAGGAGACGGCTCCACCGCGGGGTCGCGTCGAAATCACCGGCTCGTGCGCACCAGCGTGTAGCGGCTGCCGCGACCGTCGTCGAGCGCGAGCAGGCGCCCGCCGCGCACGGCGACGAGGTGCGCGGCGAACGTGGCCGTCGCGCCCTGGAAGCGGTTGGTGGCGACGAGCTGCCAGCGCGCGGCCTCGTAGCGCCCGCGGTACTCCTGCTGGAACGTGCCCATCGCGCCGACGGCGCCCGCCGCGCCGTTCTGCACGTTCGAGTACGAGCCGTCCGACGCGAACGTGAAGACCGCGCTCGTGGCCACACCCGTCGCCCCGACGTAGGCGCCGGTCTGCGCGTCGTACCAGTTCATGGTGCCGCCGCCGCCGTCCTGCCACGTGCCGTCGACGTCGCGCGGGCCGAGCGGGAAGCGGTTGTAGCGATCCATCGCCGGGATGTCGGACTGGAACGAGTCGGCGGCTTTCGGGAAGAGCGCGAACAGCGACGCCTCGTCGGGCGCGGCGACCAGCGTGATGAACGCGCCGTTGGGCTCGTAGGTCAGGTACATGGCGAGGAAGCGCCGCTGCCCGCGGGCGCGATCGATCGCCCAGCCCTCGACGTACGGGGGCGGAAAGCCCATCGCGTTGCCGTCGCGGTAGGCCTTCGACTCGACCGCGAACTCGCGGGCGACGACGCCGTCCCAGTAGTGATCGCGCGCCATGCGCCCCGTGCCCGAGAAGTCCGACGCGTTGTAGGGCAGGGCGTAGTAGAGGTGGACGGTGACGCCCCCCTGCTCGACCACGACCCGGTCGGCCTGGACCGTCGAGGTCCAGCCGTCGTCGAAGGTGACCGTCGGATACGCGAAGCCGTCGTTGACGGCGGCCGCGCCGGCGCCGTCACTGGTGAAGGTCGCGACCTGCGGTGGCGGCACCGCGAGGCACGCGCGGTACGCTGACGGACACTGCGCCTCGAGGCACTCGAGCGTGTCGCAGCCGGTCGAGGCCATGCACGCCACGACGGCGCGGCTCTGTTCCGGGATACCGGGCGCCGCGGCCGCGTCGCACTGCGCGACGCAGTCCTCCGTGAGCGGCTCGCAGGCGCCGTAGCACGCGATGGTCGCGGCGCAGGTGGCGCCGGTCGGCGCCGGGCCGGTGGCCGCGACGGCCGTGGCCGGCGGGGTGGGACCGACGGCCGCGGGCGGGAGCGTGCAACCAGCCAGAATCATGAGGGGGACGGCGAGTCCGGGGCGTACGTGCATGCCTGCAGGAGGCACGACCCGGCGAATGTCGCACGCGAGCTACGCCAGGAGCTTGTCGAGCGAGACCTCGATCCGGCTGGTCACCAGGGCGACGATCGAGTCGACCTGGCTCTCGGCCAGCGAGAGGCGCTCGGCCAGGCGCGCGCGGATGCCGCGGCCGAGCTCGTCGCGGGCCGCCTCGAGCCAGCGCGCCGCCGTCGCGCGGTGCACGCCGTAGGAGGCGCCGATCTTGTCGATGCTCCACCCGTCGACGAGGCTGTAGCGGAGGACCGCGCGCGCGCGATCGGACAGCGCGCCGAGCGCGGCGCGGAACGCGGCGTCGACGTCGGGCCGGTAGCGCTCGCGCAGCATCGCCACCTCGGGATCGATCGACGCGCCCAGGCGATCGATGACCTCGCCGTCGAGGGTCTCCTCGCGCTGATCGCGCTGCTTCCGCCGCGCCAGCGCGCGCGCCGCGATGACGCGCACGTACCCGCGGAAGTCGCCGCGCCCGGTGTACGTCGCGATCGCGGCCGGGCGCTGGCCGTCGGCGGTGAAGAGCAGGCGGCGCACCTCGGCGCGCACGTCGTCGGCCTGGGTCGGCGTGGCGCGCAGGCGTCCTGCGGCGAACGTCACCTCGAGGTCGCAGAGCGCGTCGAGCGCCGCGACCGCCTTCACGTCACCGTCGCTGGCGGCGACCGCGAGCACGACGTCGTGATGGAGCGCGGCGATCGCGGACGCGGTCGCCGCGTCCCCGAGCCGGCTGGCGACGCCGGTCGCGGCGCGGTCGAGCCCGATCGGGACCTCCGGGTGCGCCTCGGTGGCACGCGCGTGGAGCGCACGCAACGCCTCCACCGCGGCGTCATTCATGGCGGGACGATACCACCGCGCTTGGGCCGGCGCCGTTCGTGGAGTAGTGTGCCCGCCGATGTCCGCGCTCGTCGTCACGATCGATGGTCCCGCCGGGGCCGGCAAGTCCACCGTCGCCAGGCGGCTCGCGCGGCGGCTCGACTACCGGCTGCTCGACACCGGCGCGATCTATCGCGCGGTCGCGCTGGGCGCGCTGCGAGCCGGCGTGGCGCTCGATGACGAGGCGCGGCTAGCACCCATCGCCGCCGGGCTCGACATCGACTTCCGCTTCGAGGGCGACATCAATCATGTGATCGTGGCGGGAGAGGACGTGAGCGCCGCCATCCGGACGCCGGAGGCGTCGCAGGGTGCGTCGAAAGTGTCGGCGTGGCCGGCGGTGCGCGCGGCGCTGCTCGAGCTGCAGCGCCGGCTCGGCGGCGCCGGGGGCGTGGTGGTCGAGGGCCGCGACACCGGCACCGTCGTCTTCCCGGACGCGCAGGCCAAGTTCTTCCTCACGGCCTCGGACGAGGAGCGTGCGCGGCGGCGCATGGAGGAGCTGCGGGCGGGAGGAAAGGATACGGATCTGGAAGACGTGTTGCGAGAGATCCGCGAACGCGACGCCCGGGACGCGGGGCGGGACGTGGCGCCCATGCGCGCGGCGGACGACGCCGTGATCGTGGATTCCTCAACGATGTCGCTGGATGAGGTGGTGGCGGCGCTCGAGCGGACGGTCCGGGAGCGGGCCCGGTGAGCCCCGGCACGGGCACGGGCAGGGGCTCGGGCACGGGCTCGGGATGCCCCAGCGTGTACGGGGGTTTGCGATTGACAAAGGATCGGGCGTCCAGTACCTCTCTCCGCCTGCATCAGCCGGACCCCCATCGGGGGCGGGATGCAAATCGACTCCGAGGAGACTGTGTTGCAAATGGTTGATGCTGGAAGCCACAACGACGACGACTTCGCCGCGCTGTTCGCGGAGAGCCTGCTGCAGGAGAACGCCAAGGAAGGCGAGATCATCCGCGGCACCGTGATCTCGGTCGGCAAGGACTACGCGATCGTCGACATCGGGTACAAGTCCGAGGGCCAGGTCCCGCTCGAAGAGTTCCGCGGCGCCGACGGGCAGATTCACGTCGCGGCAGGAGACGTCGTCGACGTGCTCCTCGAGTCGCGCGAGAACGATGCCGGCATGTGCGTCCTCTCCAAGGAGAAGGCGGACCGCTTCAAGGTGTGGGACGAGATCTCGGCCGCGTGCGAGCGCGACGAGCTCATCGAGGGCACCATCAGCCAGCGCGTGAAGGGCGGCCTCTCGGTCACCATCCGCGGCGGCGTGAAGGCGTTCCTCCCCGGTTCGCAGGTCGACCTGCGCCCGGTGCGCAACCTCGACGCGTTCCTCGGCCAGAACTTCAAGTTCAAGGTCATCAAGTTCAACAAGAAGCGCGGCAACATCGTCCTGTCGCGCCGCGTGCTCCTCGAGAAGGAGCGCGCCGCCCTCAAGGAGTCGACGCTCGAGCGCCTCAAGGAGGGCCAGGTCGTCGAGGGCATCGTCAAGAACCTCACCGAGTACGGTGCGTTCATCGACCTCGGCGGCATCGACGGTCTGCTCCACATCACCGACATGAGCTGGGGCCGGGTGAACCACCCGTCCGAGCTGTTCCAGGTCGGTGACCACGTCCGCGTGAAGGTGCTGAAGTTCAACGCCGACACGGAGCGCGTCTCGCTCGGTCTCAAGCAGATCAGCGAGGACCCGTGGAGCCGCGCCGCGGAGAAGTACATCCCCGGCACGGTCGTCCGCGGCAAGGTCGTCTCGCTCAAGGACTACGGCGCCTTCATCGAGCTCGAGGAGGGCATCGAGGGCCTGGTCCACATCAGCGAGATGTCGTGGACCCGCCGCGTCAAGCACCCGTCGAAGATGGTCGCCGTGGGCGACATGGTCGAGGCGGTCGTGCTCGACGTCGACGTGAAGCAGAACCGCATCTCCCTCGGCATGAAGCAGCTCGAGCCGAACCCGTACGAGCAGCTCACCGAGAAGTACCCGCCGGGTACCGTGGTCAAGGGCAAGGTCCGCAACATCGCGGACTTCGGTATCTTCGTCGAGATCGAGGAAGGCATCGACGGCCTGGTCCACATCAGCGACATGTCGTGGACCCAGCGCGTGAAGCACCCGTCCGAGCTCTTCCAGAAGGGCGACGACGTCGAGGCGGTGCTCCTCAACATCGACACCTCGGACGGCGAGAAGCCCAAGATCTCGCTCGGCATCAAGCAGCTCGTGGCCGATCCGTGGGACCGCATCCCGTTCGACTACCCGATCGGCAAGATCGTCGACGGCAAGGTCCTCAAGGTGCTCGACTTCGGCGCCTTCGTGGAGCTGGAGAAGGGCGTCGAGGGTCTGGTGCACGTCTCGGAGATCTCCGAGGAGCACGTCGAGGACCCGCGCGTGGTGCTGAACCCGAACCAGGAAGTGAAGGTCCAGATCCTCTCGACCGACGCGGCCGAGCGGAAGATTGCCCTCTCCATCAAGGGCGCGGCGCGCGCCAAGGAGATGGCGGACGCGCAGGGCTACAGCTCGCCGAACGCCGGCGGCGCCACCCTCGGCGACCTCATGCGCGGCAAGCTGGGCAAGCTGGGCGGCAAGGGCAAGAAGGGCGGCAAGGACATCGACGAGGCGAACGACTGAGGCAGAGCCTCAGTCCTCCGCCGGCCTCGGGCTTCAGGCCTCGGGCCTCAGGATGAGAAGAAGGCCTCGGACCTCAGGGTCCGGGGCCTTCGTCATTTCGGGCCCGCACCGCTTGAAGCCCGAGGCCCCTTCTTCCCGAGGCCCGAGGCCCGAGGCCCGAGGCCCGAGGCCCGAGGCCACTGTGAGGCGATAGCCTCACAGCCTCAGATGCCGAGCTGGTAGTCCACGCAGGTGTAGACCGCCGGGTCGCAGGGGCACGGCCACGGGCCGGGCGCCTGGGGGTCGGCGCGGCGGCCCTCGCACACGCGCATGAGCGGACCGCAGGTGTCACGCACGTGCGCGCTCGCCTCGCTGGTCGTCCAGGACGCGTAGTACTGGTACTGGCTGGCGGTGCCGGAGGGCTCACAGGCGACGGTCGCGCCGGGCGGCGGGAGCGCGTCGGCGGGGCAGGCCGGGAAGGTGAAGACGTCCCAGGGCCCCTGATCGCCCTCGTCCGGATCGGGGTAGCTGAAGCGGCTGGCCTGGAACGAGAAGCGAGGCAGCCAGTCGAGCAGGTGGCAGCTCGAGCGCTCGTCGCTGCGCTCGAGGAGCGTGATCGGCGTGTCGGGCGGCGAGAGCGCGCCGCCGCCGTCGGGCAGCATGAGCTGGAGGCCGCCGTCGTCGAAGAACCAGAGTGCCAGGTGCGGGTGGTACGCGACGACGGAGTCGATGAACGCGTCGGCGGCGATCGGCGTCCAGTCGAGCGAGCCGTTGCCGTTGTCGCGGTAGGCGACGAACTTGGCCTGGCTGTAGCCGAGCTGGTAGTGGATCGCGCCGGGCGGCGGGGGCTCGGTGATGTCGAGCTCGAACTCCATCGGCCACGAGTCGCTGTGGCTCACGATGGGGACGTTCTGCAGGACCCACGGTCGCTGCGCCGGATCGCCGGGCTCGGCGAACCAGGCGAGCCCGACGCGAACGTCGCTCGGATCGGGCGGCACCGGCGCCACGAGGGACGACGTGCGGGTGTCGAGCTCGATGGTTCCGCGGACGTGGCCCGCGGGGAGCGGGCCGGAGGGCCCATCGGCGGCGTTGCACGCACCCAGGAGCAGGAGGAACGGCAGTGAAGGTCGGCGAAGCATCTGCTCACCGTACGGGACGGCGCGTGCCGGATGCAGGAGCGTGGCGCACGTGACGTGACGATTCTTCGCGCCGGTAAGCGGTATTCGCGTGGTTTCGTTTTTTGCCACGCGAGAGTATCGTCCGGCCGGATGCCCTACGAGACCATTTCCGTCGAGCACGAGGGACCGCTGGCCATCGTCACGGTGCGGCGCGAACAGGCGCTCAACGCGCTGTCGTCGCGGGTGATCGCGGAGCTGACCGAGGCCGCGGGCGAGCTGGAGCTGGCGGACGAGGTCCGTGTGATCATGGTCACCGGGGCGGGGGCGAAAGCCTTCGTCGCCGGCGCCGATATCTCGGAGATGAAGTCGCTCGGCCCCGCCGAGGCCCAGGCCTTCTCCGAGATGGGGGGCAACCTCGGCCACGCCATCGAGCACTCGCACAAGCCGTGGATCGCGGCCGTCAACGGCTTCGCGCTCGGCGGCGGCTGCGAGCTCGCGCTGGCCTGCGACTTCATCTACGCCGCCGACAACGCGCGCTTCGGCCAGCCCGAGGTGAAGCTGGGCGTCATCCCCGGCTTCGGCGGCACGCAGCGCCTGGCGCGGCGGGTCGGCGTGGCCAAGGCCAAGGAGCTGTGCTTCACCGGTGACATGGTGAACGCCGCCGAGGCCAAGGCGATCGGGCTCGTCGACGCCGTCGTCCCGGCCGCCGAGCTCGTGGCCAAGGTGAAGGAGCTGGCGGCGCGCATCGTCGCCAACGGGCCGCTCGCGGTCGCCGCGTGCAAGCGCCTCATCCACCAGGGCCAGTCGATGCCGCTCGAGGCGTCGCTGGTCATGGAGCAGCAGGCGTTCGGCCTCCTCTTCGCCTCCCAGGATCAGAAGGAAGGCATGGCCGCCTTCGTCGAGAAGCGCCCCGCCAAGTTCACCGGCCGCTAGCCCCCAGACGCGAGACCCGAGACCATCCATGCAGTTCACGCTCACCGAAGAACAGCTCGCCGTTCAGAAGACCGCCCGCGATTTCGCGCAGGGCGAGGTGCTGCCCAAGGCCGCGGAGATCGATCGCGAGCACCGCCACCCGGCGGAGCTGGTCGCGCGCATGGCCGAGCTCGGGTTCCTGGGCATCGCCATCCCCGACCAGTGGGGCGGCGCCGGGATGGACCACGTCAGCTACATCCTGGCGATGGAGGAGGTGAGCCGGGCCTGCGCGTCGACGGGCGTGATCATGAGCGTCAACAACTCGCTCGTGTGCGATCCGATCAATCGCTTCGGCACCGACGCCCAGAAGCAGCAGTGGCTGGTGCCGCTGGCCGCCGGCAAGAAGCTCGGCTGCTTCGCGCTCAGCGAGCCCGAGGCCGGCTCCGACTCGGCGGCGCAGCGCACGACCGCGGTGAAGGACGGCGACGCGTGGGTGCTCTCGGGCGTGAAGAACTGGATCACCAACGGCCCCGTCGCCGACGTGGCGGTGCTGTTCGCGATGACCGACCGCGCGCTCGGCAACAAGGGCATCACCGCGTTCATCGTGCCGATGGACGCGAAGGGCGTGCGCTGCGGGCCGCCCGACGACAAGCTCGGCATCCGCGGCTCGAAGTCGTGCCAGATCTTCCTCGACGACGTGCGCCTGCCGGCGGAGAGCCTGCTCGGCGAGACCGGCAGCGGCTTCAAGGTGGCGATGTCGACGCTCGACGGGGGCCGCATCGGCATCGCGGCGCAGGCGGTCGGCATCGCGCGCGCGGCGCTCGAGGACGCGCTCGCGTACGCGCAGACGCGCAAGACGTTCGGCAAGCCGATCGCGCAGCACCAGGCGATCCAGTTCAAGCTGGCCGACATGGCGACCGAGATCGAGGCGGCGCGGCTGCTCACCCTGCGCGCGGCCTGGCTCAAGGACCACAAGCAGCCGTTCAACAAGGAAGCCGCGATGGCCAAGCTCTTCGCCTCGGACGTCGCCAACAAGGCGGCGCGCGAGGCGATCCAGATCTTCGGCGGCAACGGCTACGTGACCGAGTTCCCGGTCGAGCGCCACTTCCGGGACGCCAAGATCACCGAGATCTACGAGGGCACCAGCGAGATCCAGCGGCTGGTGATCGCGAACGCTCTGTCCAGGGGGCAGTGACCACTCGTCACGAGGAGGAGACCATGCGGACCTTGCGAACGGTAGCGGCACTCTCGATCGCGCTCGCCCTCGTGGCGTGCGGCGGCGGCAAGAAGGCGTCGACCACGCCCGACGAGGCGGTCGGCGACGGCGGGCGCGACTATCGGGGCGACCCCGACGAGGATCCGTGCCAGGGCGGGATGTGCCCCCCGGAGACGCTCGACGCGATCCAGCGCGCGCTCGACAGCAAGCGCCGCGCCGCGGCGCGCTGTCTCGCCGACGCGGTGAACGACGGCAAGGTGTCGAAGGACGCGCGCGGCCACGTCGCCCTGGCGTTCAAGATCACGCCGGCGGGCAAGGCCCAGGACATCAAGATCGTGCAGTCGAGCATCAAGAGCCCCGACGTCGAGCAGTGCGTCGTCGCCGAGGTCCAGCAGATCGTGTTCAAGAACCCGCCGACGACCCTCGACTGGGCCTACACCTACGCCTTCGAGTCGATGTGACATGAAGCAGTACCTCGTCCCGTCCCTGATCCTGGTCGCCGCCGCCTCTTGCGGCGGCTCGAACAAGCCCCAGCCGATCGTCGCGACGCCGCCCGTCGAGGACAACGGCGCGCGCGACGCCTCGTCGTCCGAGGACGACGAGGACGACGACCTCGAGATCGTCTCGACCCAGGGCAAGCTCGATCCCGACGCGGTGACGCGCGCGATCGAGCCGCACGCCTCCGCGATCGAGGCGTGCTACGTCGACAACGTCGGCAAGCGGCGCTGGCTGGGCGGCGGGGTGGAGCTGCGCTGGGACGTCACCGCCGACGGCGCCCTGTCCCAGGTGCGCCTGGTGCGCAGCGACCTGGGCGCGTGGACGATCGAGAAGTGCGTGCTCGCGATCGCGCGCCAGCTCAGCTTCGGCAAGCCCAAGGGCGGCAAGGCCCATGTCTCGACGCCGCTATCGTTCTCGCTCGGCTCCGGTGCGATCCAGTGGGACGAGGACCAGGCGGTGCGCGCGGTCGGCGAACGCTTCAAGGAGCTCGGCGAGTGCGCCAAGACGGCGGAGACCGTGGATCCGACGAACGTGACGGTGACGCTCTACGTCGGGACGCGCGGGAAGGTGCAGTCGGTCGGGTTCGCGTCGCCCGGCGGCTTCGACGACGCGTGGGCTGACTGCGCGGCCGGGCGGGCGATGGCGTGGGCCCTGACCGATCCCCGGGGCAAGGTCGCCAAGCTCTCGTTCGTGTACAACCCGGCGGCCATCCCGGACGAGGGCGAGGAGCTCTAGTGGACCTGAACCTGACCGAGGAGCAGCGCGCGGTGCAGAAGACCGCGCGCGACTTCGCGGAGCGACGGCTCGCCCCGGCCGCGCACGCACGCGACAAGTCGTGCACGTTCCCCACCGCCGAGCTGCGCGAGCTGGGCGCGCTGGGCCTCCTGGGTGTCGCCGTCCCCGAGGAGCTCGGCGGCGCCGGCGCCGGCATGGTCGCGTATTCCCTGGCCATGCAGGAGCTGGCGCGCGGCGACGCCTCCGTCGCGGTCGCGGTGTCGGTGACCAACATGGTCGGCGAGCTCGTCTCGCGCGTCGGTGACGAGGCGCAGCAGCGGCGCCACGTTCCGCGCCTCACCTCGGGCGAGGCCGTGTGCGGCGCGTTCGCGCTGTCGGAGCCCCAGGCCGGCTCGGACCCCGCCGGCCTCGCGATGCGTGCGGAGAAGACGGCGAGCGGCTGGCGGCTCTCGGGGACCAAGCAGTGGATCACCGGCGGCGACCGGGCCGGCGTGCTCGTCGTGTGGGCCGTGACCGACCCCGCCGCGGGTCACAAGGGCATCACCGCGTTCCTCGTCGAGGGTGGGGTGAAGGGGCTCACGGTGGGGCGGCTCGAGGACAAGATGGGCCTCCACGGCTCGTCGACGGCGCAGCTCGTGCTCGACGGCGTCGAGGTCGGCGACGACGCCGTGCTCGGCGGCGTCGGCGGCGGCTTCCGCCTGGCGATGATGGCGCTCGACGGTGGTCGCATCGGCATCGCGAGCCAGGCGATCGGGATCGCGCGCGGCGCGCTCGAGGCGGCCATCCGCTACGCTGGTGATCGCGTGCAGTTCGGACAGCCGATCATCCGGCACCAGGCGATCGGCAACATGCTCGCCGACGCGGCGACGTGGCTCGACGCGGCGACGCTCATGACGCTGCGCGCGGCGGCCCTCAAGGAGAGCGGCGCCCCGTTCAGCGACGCGGCGGCGATGGCCAAGCTGTTCGCCACGGAGAAGGCGGGCCTGATCTGCGACATCGCGCTCCAGGTGCACGGCGGGTACGGCTACACGACGGACTTCCCCGTCGAGCGCGCGTGTCGTGACGTCCGCGTCACCCGGATCTACGAGGGCACCAGCGAGATCCAGCGCATCGTGATCGCCCGCAGCCTCCTGGCCCGAGGCCGATGAGCGCGCGACGCGTCTGGGGGCTGGCGCTGGTGCTGGCGGCGTGCGCCGAGAAGCCCAGGCCGTTGCCCCCGATCGAGGCGCCGGGCGCCGACGCCGACGCCGGCGACGACGAAGGGCTCACGCCCGATCGTCCCGCGCTCGAGGAGGTGCCGGAGGAGGAGCGCATCGCCGCGATCGAGGTGGCGATGAACGCGCTCGCGCCGGTCGCGAACCAGTGCTGGGCCGCGGCCGCCGCCGACGACTTCCGGCTCGCGGGCGACGTGCGCGCGCTGGTGACGATCGGGCCCCGGGCCGGTGCGGGGGCGAGGGTCGCGGTCACGACCAACACCACCGACGACGACGTCCTCGCGTCGTGCCTCACCGCCGTGCTCCAGGCGTACGCGTGGGCGCCGCCGCTCGCCGGCCAGGTGATCGAGCTGCCGTTCCACTTCACCGCGCCGGCGATGCAGAACGTCGTCGACACGCGCTTCGTACCGCACAAGGCGCAGGCCGGCGTGGACGTGGCGGTGCTCCTCGACGAGACCAACACCGGCAACCCGGCGCTCTCGCTGGCGAGCGTGAACGCGCGCGGCGGCAGCATCGGCCCGCGCGAGGCCGAGCGCCTCGAGCTGTGGGCGATGTCGAACGTCTCGCTCGTCACGGTGAAGCTGGCCGGCGGCAAGACGCTGAACGTCGGCCCCGGCGACGTGATGATCGTGCCCCGGGGCGCGCGCCTCGCGATCGAGAGCGCGCCGATCCTGCAGGCGCAGGTGGCGTTCGTGCCGGGTGGCCGCGAGGGTACGCTGCGCGCCGGCGCGGTCCCGGGCAAGGCGGCGACCCTCGGGCCCCTGCGCAAGGGTGAGCCGCAGGTGAAGGTGGTCCGCCTCGCGGAGGCCAAGGAGTACGTGCGTCCCGGCGGCAAGACCCAGATCTTCGTCGAGCCCCCGGCCGCGGGCGGCGCCGTCTCGCTCAGCTACCTCGTCGTCGAGGCCGGGCAGAAGGTGCCGGCGCACGTCCACGCCAGGGAGACCGAGGCGCTCTACCTCTTCGGCGGAGGGGGCACGATGACCATCGCCGGGACGACGGTGCCGGTCGTCGGCACGTCGGTGATCCAGATCCCGGCCGGCGTCGAGCACGCCTTCGAGGCCACCGAGACGACCGCCGGGATCCAGCTCTACACCCCGGCCGGTCCCGAGCAGCGCTTCAAGAAGCCGCCCGCGCGGTGACGGTCGAACCTGGAAGGCCGGAGCCCGGGCGACCGATGTAGGCGGTTGTCGCCACCGTCGGGGTGGTGGCGATCACGGCATTCGCGACCCGCGCGCGCGGGTGATACGCTGGGTTCCTTAGGGAGGCTTCGCCTTGACCATGAAACGTGTGTTCCTCGTCGCCGCCGCGACCGCCGTCGCCGCGAGCTGCGGCCTGGTCGACCCGAACATCACCGAATTCGATCTCACGCTGCCGTCCAAGCAGTTCACGATCGACGCCGCGCGCTGGAACCTCATGAACGCCGACCAGCTCGTGAGCCAGTCGTGCACCACGCAGCCGGATCCCTGCGCCGCGGCCGCCCAGCAGGCGTGCGAGGAGGGGACCTGCATCGCGCAGTGCGACGCCACGACGATGACCTGCGATCTGACGCTCTTCGTCTCGCTCTACCAGGCGATCGACCTGCAGATGGAGAAGCCGGAGCTATCGACGATCGAGGATCAGCCGCTGCTCGACGTGACCATCGACGCCATCAACTTCGAGGTCAGCGCCAACACGATGAACGTCGAGACCCCGCAGATGGTGGTGTACGCCGCGCCGGCGACCGTCATGTCGCCGGACGCGCGCGCCCGCCGCGTCGGCACGGTGCCGCCCGTGCCGGCCGGGCAGACGCGCTCGCTCACCCCGATCGACTTCGACCCGATGGGCCGCGAGGCGCTCGCGAGCTTCATGAGCGACTACAAGACGCCGTTCAACATCATCGTCGGCTCCGAGCTGCTGGTGGAGATGGGCGATACCATCCCGATGGGGTCGATGACCGTGCGGGTGGTCGTCCAGGCGCACGCCGGGCTCTGAGGCAGCCTTCGGCTCGCCCAGGGTGACCGGGGGAATCGTGCTATAGGGCGGCGTGGATCGCGTCCATGACGTCCTGATCGTCGGTGCCGGCCCTGCCGGCGCGTCGACAGCGGCGCGCCTGCACCAGCACGGCGTCAAGGACCTCGTCGTCCTCGAGCGATACGACTTCCCGCGCGACAAGCCGTGCGGGGGCGGGCTCACCGGCCACTGCGACGAGGCGCTCGCCGCGCTCGACCTGAAGCTGACGGTGCCGTTCGTGCCGTCCGCCGAGGCGCGCGTGCGCATGGGCGGCTTCGTGCGCACCGTGGCCATGGGCCGTCCGGTGAACGTGATCCGCCGCGTCGAGCTCGACGCGAGCCTGGTGGCGCAGGTGAGGGCGCGCGGCATCGAGGTGCGCTGCGACGCGCCGGTCGAGGCGCTCGCGGTCGGCGCGGACGCGGTCACCGTCCGCCTCGAGAACGGGCGCGAGCTGCGCGCGCGCGTCGTGATCGGCGCCGACGGTGCGGCGTCGATCGTGCGCAAGCATCTCACCGGCAACGCCAAGGCGCTGCCCCATCGCCTCGTGATGCACGAGCTGCCGGCGCAGCTCGACGACACGGCGATGGTCTACGACTTCACCCCCATGCGCACCGGCATGCGCGGCTACCTCTGGGTGTTCCCGGTGACGGGCGGCCGCGCCAACGTCGGCGTCATGCACTACCCGTCGTCGCGCAAGGGCGTCCCCGAGCTCCTGCGTGTCCTGCGCGAGGGCCTCGAGCCCTACGGCATCGACCTGCCCGCCAAGGGCTCGCGCGCGTGGCCGGTGTGGGGCTATCACCCGGGCGCGCCGGTGTCGGCGCCGCGGCTGCTCACCGTCGGCGACGCCGCGGGCATCGACGGCCTCACCGGCGAGGGCATCGCCGTCGCGATGGAGCAGGCGCAGGTCGCCGGCGACACGGCGGCGCGCGGGCTCGCGACCGGGGACGTCGGCTTCGCCGGCTACCGCAAGGCGCTGCGCCGGGCCACCGTCGGACGCGAGCTCGCGCTCGATCGCTGGCTGGCGCGCTTGCTCTACCAGGCCGGCCCCGGCTGGCAGCGCTGGATGAGCCTCGTGCTCTTCGATCCCGACGTGCTCGAGATGTACGCGGCGCGGGTCTCGGGCTCCGAGGTGCTCGCCGATCAGAAGCTGCGGCTGTGGAGCGCGCTCGCCCGCCACGCGGTGGCGTCGGGCGCGCGGCGGCGCAAGCTGCGCGACGCGCTGGCGCGGCCGGATCAGCCGCTGTTGCCGTCGTCGTCGCCGTCGCCGCCCATCTCGTCGTCGCCCACGACCTCGTCGTCGTGATCGTCGGCCTCGAGGGCGCCGGTCGACGCGTTCACGCGTTCGCGGAGCTCCTTGCCGACCTTGAAGAAGGGCAGGCGCTTGGCCTTCACCTGGACCGGCTCGCCGGTGCGCGGGTTACGGCCCTCGTAGGGCTTGTAGCTGCGGACCTCGAAGCTTCCGAAGCCACGGATCTCGATGCGTTCGCCGCGCTCGAGCGCGCCGACCATGGCATCGAACATCACGTTGACGACGAGCTCGGCCTTGCCCTTGGGCAATTTCAAGGACTCGGACAGCTGCTCGATGAGCTCACTCTTGGTGACCGGCATGCGTCGCCCCCCCGGGTCGGTCGGTCTTTCCATCGGAACCCAGAAGGCCAGAGAGATCAAGGGCCTCGGCCCTGAGGGATCGTCGATCGGTCTGGGGGAGAGCGACCTACAGCTGCATCTCGGGGACGTCGGCCGGCGCGGTGAGCGGGGCGCCGGTGGCGGCCCGGATGGCGTCGACGGTGACCCCGGGGGCGCGCTCGCGGAGGACGAGGCCCGAGGGGGTGACGTCGATGACGGCGAGGTCGGTGACGATGGTGTGGACGCCGCCGACGCCGGTGAGCGGCAGCGAGCAGCGCTCGAGGATCTTGGGCGAGCCGTCCTTGGCGGTGTGGTCCATCATCACGATCACGCGGCGCGAGCCGGCGACGAGATCCATGGCGCCGCCCATGCCCTTCACCATCTTGCCGGGGATCATCCAGTTGGCGAGGTCGCCCGACTGCGAGACCTCCATCGCGCCGAGGATCGACACGTCGACGTGGCCGCCGCGGATCATCGCGAAGCTCTCGGCCGAGTCGAAGAACGCCGAGCCGGGGATGGCGGTGATCGTCTGCTTGCCGGCGTTGATCAGGTCGGGATCCTCGTCGCCCTCGTAGGGGAACGGCCCGATGCCGAGCATCCCGTTCTCCGACTGGAGCACCACGTCCATCCCGGGCGGGATGAAGTTGGCGACCAGGGTCGGCATGCCGATGCCGAGGTTGACGTAGAAGCCGTCGCGCAGCTCGGCGGCGACGCGGCGGGCGATCTGCTCTCGCCCGAGTCGAAGATCGTCACCCATGGTCAGGCGCTCCTCTCGGTCGTGCGTGGGCGCGTCGTGCGCTGCTCGATCGGCTTCTCGTAGTCCTTGCCCTGGAAGATGCGCTGCACGTAGATCGACGGCGTGTGGATCGCGTTGGGGTCGAGCTCGCCGACCGGCACGAGCTCCTCGACCTCGGCGATCGTGACCTTGCCGGCCGCGGCCATCATCGGGTTGAAGTTGCGCGACGTGTTCCGGTAGACGAGGTTGCCCCAGGCGTCGCCCTTCCACGCCTTCACGATCGCGAAGTCGCCGCGGATCGCGTGCTCGAGGACGCAGCGCTTGCCGTCGATCTCGCGCGTCTCCTTGCCCTCGGCGACCTTGGTGCCGTACGCGGTCGGCGTGAAGAACGCCGGGATGCCGGCGCCGCCGGCGCGGATGCGCTCGGCGAGCGTGCCCTGCGGGCAGAGCTCGACCTCGAGCTCGCCCGACAGGAACAGCTTCTCGAAGATCTTGTTCTCGCCGACGTACGACGAGACCATCTTCTTCACCTGGCCGTTGGCCAGGAGCACGCCGAGCCCCTTGTCGGTCGTGCCGCAGTTGTTGCTCACGATGGTGAGCCCCTTGACGCCCTTGTGGCGCAGCTCGCGGATGCAGTTCTCCGGGTTGCCCGAGAGTCCGAATCCGCCCGAGAGGATCACCGCGCCATCCTGGACATCGGACAGCGCCGACGCGGCGTCGGCGAAGACCTTGTTCATGCCTCCTGATAGCATCGGATCGTGGCCCCCGTCATCACGCTCACCACCGACTTCGGCCACGCCGACGGCTACGTCGGCGCGATGAAGGGGGTCATCCTGCGCCTCGCGCCCGAGGCGGTGGTCGTCGATCTCGCGCATGACGTGCCGCGGCACGACATCGCCCATGCCGCGTGGGTGCTGGCGACGAGCGCGCTCGAGTTCCCCGCCGGCACGATCCACGTCGCCGTCGTCGATCCGGGGGTCGGCGGCGCGCGCACGCCGGTGGTGATCGACGCGGGCGGGCACCTCTACGTCGGGCCCGACAACGGCATCTTCGCGTACGTCGCCGAGCGGCCCGAGCGCGTCCACGCGATCACGTCGCGGGCGTTTCGCATGCCCACGCCGTCGGAGACGTTCCACGGCCGCGACGTCTTCGCGCCCTCGGCGGCGGCGCTCGCGCGCGGCCTGCCGCCGACCGCCGCCGGGCCGGCGACGTGTCTCGCCGGCACGTTGCCGTGGTCGACGCGCGCCACGGCGCGTGGCGTGGTCGTCCACGTCGACGTGTTCGGCAACCTGATCACCAACCTGCCGGGGCCCGCGCGCCGCGTGCGCGTCGCCGGCGCCGAGATCCTGCCGGTGCGGACGTACGAGGAGCTCGCCCAGGGCGGGCTCGGTTGCTACGTCGGATCGGCGGGCACGATCGAGCTCGCCGTGCGCGAGGGATCGGCCGCGGCGCGGCTCGCGATCGGCCGCGGCACCGAGGTCGAGCTTGCCTGAGCCGACGGAGCTCGCGATGCCCACCCAGGACGACCTCCTCGTCGAGATCCACGCGCTGGCCGCCGGCGGGGACGCCGTCGGTCGCGACGAGGGCGGGCGCGCCGTCTTCGTGCCGGGCGCGGCGCCGGGCGAGCGCGTGCGGGTGCGGCTGCGCGAGACCCACGCGCGCTGGGCGCGCGCCGAGCTCGTGGAGGTCACGCGCGCCGCGCCGTCCCGCGTGACGCCGCCGTGCCCGCTCTTCGCCGCGCGCGCCTGCGGCGGCTGCCAGTGGCAGCACGTCGACGACGCCACCCAGCGCGCGCAGAAGCAGCACCTCGTGGCCGGCGCGCTGCGCAAGCTCGTCGCCGCCGGCCTCGAGCTGCGGCCCCTCCTCGCGCCGGTCGCCCCGTACGGCTGGCGCCGCCGCGCGCGCTTCACCTCCCGTCGCGGTGCCCTCGGCTTCCATGCGCCGCGCGGCCACGAGGTCTGCGACGTGCCCGCGTGCCCGCAGCTCGAGCCCGCGCTCGAGGCCGTCCTCGTCGCGCTCCGCGCCGCGAACGTGATCCGCGGCGACGGCGAGGTCCACGCCGTCGTCGGCGCTGGCGGCGCGCACGTCGTCCTCGACGCGCCCTGTGATCCGGCCGCCGCCGCGGCGCTGGTGGGGCAGGCGGGCATCGTCGGCGTCGCCTGGCGCGGCGGCGCCGCGGG